>JABLTO010065841.1_pt1 | contig 50175 bp, 49 predicted proteins | sample 7160091 | NCBI WGS metagenome assembly JABLTO01 (sample SAMN14651225, study PRJNA627086) | human gut metagenome | isolation source: feces | host: Homo sapiens
AGTCCGGGGTCAAGGGGTACTACCCCTTGCGCGAGGCCTGTCGCCGAGCGGCGGTATTTCGCAGTCAAGTCACATGTCTCCCTACGCCCCTGCGCGCCCGCGGCGCAGTCCGGGGTCAAGGAGTACTACCCCTTGCGCGAGCCGCGAGGTCCGTCGCTGAGCGGCGGTATTTCGCAGCTCTTATGCCCCTGCGCGCCGCAGGCGCGCAGTCCGAACGGGGGACTCAGTCCCCGATTTTGCCGAGAACGATGAAACGGGCGCCATCGAAGGTGTAGACACAGGTGGAAAGCATAAGAAGCCGGTCTTCGAAGGTCACTTCTATGCCCGTGTCGTAAGGCGTGGAGGTGATAGCCCGGTGAATGAACTTGTTGAAGTCCTCCTCGGTGTCGAAATTGGTGGGATAGGTAAACGTGTAGCCGTTCACTGTATAGGCGGCGAAAACGGCCACGTCGTAATCGCCGTCAGGGGTCATCAGACGGATGGTCTGGTGGGTCTCCCAGTACTCGCGGCTTTCGTACTGGTGAAGACCGCCGAACATGGAGCCGCCACGCATGTGGTGGCCGTGAAGAATGTTCACCGTGTCGCTGAAATCGCCGCGGTTGGCTTCGTCCATCATGATGGAACCGAAGCGGTTCTGCGTACCGTCGGGAAAATGCTTCAGATAGTACTCGTTGTCCTCGCCCTGAACCACAGGATAGTCTATCACGCTGTCGTCCAGCCGAATCCAGCCGACGATGTCCGGCATGGTCTGACGCAGCTTGGCAAAGTCCTTTTCGGAGACGGCCTGTTGGGGCTGTTCGGACTCCACGTCCAGATAAGAGGGCGGAAGCGTGGCCTGCGGCACCCACTGTGCGTCTGCGGTGGACGGCGTGGCCGTGGGGCCCGGCAGGACCGTCGCCAGCGTGGGAAGGCTGACCTCTCCGCCGTCGTCTGCCGTCCATTCACTGTTCCGAGATAAGGAAGTATAGAAGCTGTCCAGCGAATGCTGCTCGTAAAGTTCAAGCAGCGCCAGCGTACCCAGCACCAGCGCGGCCAGGATCAGCACTGTCAGAAGAAAAACAAGCAGGGCGCGACGTGCGCCCCCCTGTTTTTTTCGATTTTTGGAATAACGGCGGCTCATTGCGCGCCGCCCTCCTTCTTACGGAGGGAACGGAAAACGAATGCGGCGGCAATCAGCAGCGCTGCGCATCCGGCCACAAGCCACGGCCAGTTTTGGCTGACGCCGGTGGGGGTCAGCGTGCCGGGCTTACTGGAGTATTGGTTGACGAAGAACGCCAGATCAGTCTTGGCTTCTGAACCGTTCAGCCGCATGGCGACAGCGGTCTCGATCCCGTTTTCGCCGTTAAAAACACTGACCGTCACGTCATAGGTGCGCCGGTCATACGTCAGATTGGGGTTGACGTTCTTCGGGATCTGCGTGATCGTATAATGATAAACGCCCAGCTTCGTGAAGGTGATGGGGAACACCACGTCCACCTCACGCGCATAGCCTACGGCTTCCGCGTCGAAATAATCGGAGCTGCCTTTGGGCATGGGGCATTCCTTGTCGGCAGGGATCAGGCGGATCAGGAAACGATCCATTTTCGATTTGGGGATTGATCCGCCGCGAAGCTGTACCCGGCCATGAAGGGTAACGGAGAAGGAGTTGTCGGCGGTTTCAGCAAAGGCGGCGGGCATAAGCGCGGTCAGGCACAGCGCCAGAGCAATCACAGTGACCAAAATGGCGCGAAGGTTCGATTTCATATTCAAACATCCTCCCTGTTTTCCTGGCCGTAGTCGTTCAAAACCGCCAGTACTATCGTTCTTGCGTCCGTATATTCGGACGAGCAGGTGGCCATAGCGATGACCCGGGGCGTTTCACCGGCCTGGATGGTGTCCTCCAGCATGGCCACGGTTTCAGCGTCGTAATGCAATGCTTCGGCCTTGACGAAGGAAAGCAGCCGGCCGATCCCATCCTTTTTCCAAAGGGTAGGATTGAAGATTTTTTCCTCGGACGAAGGGACGACCATGCAGGCGAAGACCCGCAGGGGCCACTGATAGCCGGGGATAATTAAGGTTCCCGTGTAGTATTGCCGGAAAAAGTCCAGCTCCTTATAAAGATCCAGATCGCCGAACATCCTGCTGTTTTCCATATGATGGCCGTGAAGCAGGGTATACGGGTCGGCAAAGGACGGGTCGCAGCGGGAGTCAATAAAGATGCTGCCCGCCAGCGCGAAGTTTCCGTAAACGTCGGTGTTGATGTAGGCGAAGTTATCCTCGCCCTGCAGGACGGGATAGTCGATCTGGGTATGGTCGAGGGTGAGCCACGCCTTCACGTCCTGATTGACGCGCAGGAGCTCGGCGAAGGACGGCCCCTGTTCCTCGGCTGTGTCGTCTGTTTTGGGTTTGAGCCGGATCATGTCGTCCTGAACGTTTTCAGCGGCGGCATAGATCTGGTGATTATCCCACAGGCAATAGCCCGCATATGCCCCGGCGATCAGGAGGGAAAGGCCCACGGCCAGACTGACCAGACCATTTAGAAATCTGACGAAGCCCCTTCCCATCCTGCCACTCCTTTATGCCGGTTCATGGCGCCCTGTCAGGGCCGGGATTCCGCTTTCCCGGCCGGGGCAGGACGCGTGTCAATCGGATGCTTAGTTGTTATGAGCCTTGCGCTTGATGAGCAGCGCGGCGCCGGCCAGCACCACAAAGCCGATCAGCAGGACGTAGGGCAGATTCTCGGTGGTCACGCCGGTGGGGATTTCGCCATGCTTGTCGTTGGTGAAGGTAACTTCATTCAAACCAGCGACGATCGTGCCTTTATCGCCAGCACTGGTGGTGGTGTAGCCCTGAGCCTCAGCTTCAGTCACAGTATAGGTCACGCCCGCAGGCAGGTTTCCAAAGCTGGCCGTGCCGTCATGCTTCAGCTTGAAGGTGTAGGACATAGGATTATCCTCAACCATCCCTGCGCCCGTCGGAAGGGTAATGGCAGGGGTCCAGTCTTTGCCTTCGGGCGCGGCAAAGGTCACGGTGAAGTCGAATTCCTTATTCTTGTCGCCCAGATTACCAGTAACGGTCTTTTTCACAGTCAGAGTGCCAGCGCTGTAGGTGTTTTCGAAGGTGTCGCTCTTGTCAGCGCCTTGGGCTAATTCGGTATGAACAGCAGCAACCCGTTCAAGGCCATTTTCACCATTGACAACCGTCACAACCAGCTTCATGGCAGCGTCATAGTAGCCAACGCCAGCAGTGTTGCCCTTCACTTCCTTCAAGGTGTACTCATAGATACCAACTCTATCGTACTCAGGAAGGTTTACTGTGATAGGCTTGGTAACGCCCTCACTGGTAGCAGCGCCAGCATCAAACGCAGCGCCGGTAATGGCGCCCAGCGCGGGGGCAGCAGTGGCGTCACCACTGGTCACCTCGCTGCCAGTCTGCACAAGCGTAAAGGTTTCTGCGGGGCTGGAGCCAGCGCCAACCAGCTTATATGCCTTTTTGATAACCACACTTTCAGTATCCGCCGCCAGAGCGCCGCTCACGCCCAGCACGAGCATCAGGGTCAAGAGAATCGCAACAAACTTTTTCATGGTGTTCTTTCTCTCCTTGTTTTTAGAATGAAAGGGATTCCGTTTATATCATTCCCGGCGAGTGGAGCCAGGCTGATACCGTGGATGTTCGGCGCGGGTCAGAGACCCCTGCGCCTTAGAATGGTGATGACCTTGCCCTCCACCTGATCCAGCGATATGGCCCCGTACAGGCGGCTGTCGGTGGAGCGGGTGCGGTAGTCGCCCAGCACGAACACGCTGTTCTCCGGCACCTGATAGGGGTAGGCCAGACTGCTGTCCTCCTCGGGATAGGTGGGATAGAGGATTTCGCCGGTCTGGGTCGTGCCGTTCACGGTAAGGGAACCGCTGTCGTCGATCGTGACGTTATCCGTGGCCCGGGCCACAATGCGGCCGAACTTGAGCCCCGTTTCCGTGCGGTACACGATCACGTCGTTCTTGGCGTACTCCTGCTGCAGCCGGAACACGATGGCCAGGTCGCCGTCCTTCACGGCGGGGAACATGTCCATGCCCTTGACCTGCGTAATCAAAAACAGGTAGTGAAAGAAGCCCCAGCACACCACAGCGATCAGAACCACGCGGAGGAGCAGACTGCGGTTTTCGGCCTTGGCGGCCAGCTGATCCCGGCGCTGTTTGATGGCTTCCTCGGGGGTACGCGGCTTTTTGGCGGCCATTACTGCCCATCCTCCCCGGCAGACTGGCCGTCGGCTTCATACCCCTGCGCCGGGTCGGACGGCTGATAGCCATAGCCATAGCCATACTCCCAGCGCTGCCGTTCCAGCAGTGCGTCGTAGCGCGCCCGTTCGGCCATGAGAGCGTTATTGTACATGGCGTTCAGTTCCTCGATCTTTTTCCATGCGTCGCGCTCGCTTATTCCGCCGAAAAGCTGCTTGCGGAAGCGCACCTTGCGCAGCCATTGCAGGATGCGCTTCTGTTCGCAGTTCAAGGGCTGGATGGTTTCCTTTCGTCCCTGCGCCCGGCTCTGAACGGGCTTTTGCGCGGGCTGTTGTCCGTTCCTTGGTGGCATCGTTTTGTTACTCCTTAGTCCTCACGTTTCTTCCGACGGCGGATGAGGAACAGCGCCGCTACGCCTGCCACGCAGGCGATAATCAGGATATACGGCAGGGAATCAACGAAGACGCCGGTGTCGGGGGTGGTGTTCTTCTCGTTGGTGATGGTGATCGTTCCGTTCTGAACCAGAGCATCGGCCCCAAAGGTGAGGTTCCAGTCGTCTCCATCCTGACTCGCCATAGCCGGTGTGCTAACCGTTTGACCGTTCTCGTCCACGTAGCTGTATACAGCGGAAACCTTGTAGCCTTGACCGGGGTTCATTTCCGTCAGCGTCAGCGCCGTGCCAATCACGAAATTTTCCATGGCGTCGCTAGCTTTGTCTTTCAGGCTGAACCTTTTAATATTTGCACCGTTTGCTTTTGCAATGATGACGAAAAGCTTCGTCTTGTCGCCGAAGTTGCCCGTCACTTCCTTCGTGACTGTCAGGGTGATAACGCTGCGCTTCCAGACGGCGTAGAGGACGTTTTCATTCTCGCCGAGGTTGTCAACGATGACTTTAACGCCGGGCTGATAGGTGGGGTTCTCAGCATTCTTATTTTCGTCCCAGCCAATCAGCTCATACCCGGGACGGGTGAAGGTATCCGCGCCGTAAAGCGTAATCTGCGCGTTGTTGGGCAGGATTGTGGTACCGTCCTCCAGCTCGTGCAGTTTGTTCTTCGGGTTGGCGCCATCATAATTGGCATCATAGGTCAGCGTGGTGGTGGCCGGCTTGGGCCCCCAGACGGCATAGAGGGTAATAACGCCGTTCGCAGCCATGCTCGCATCAATGAGCAGCTTGTCTCCGGGCTGGTAAATCTTAGTGGGGTCAGTCGCTTCTGTCCAGCCAAGGAATACCTTGTCAGCCTTAGCCAGATCACCGGGCAGCTTCACATCCGCATAGGAACCCTCGGCGTAGTTTGTGTCATCCAACGGGGCTGTGCCGGTGGTGTCTTTGCCTCCCTCGTATTGAACCCTATATCCCTTTGTACTGCCGACATGGGCATACAGTTCGTAGTTCCGATTGATCTCGGTATCAAGGTTGAAAGGCGTGCCGTCTTGCAGCTTCCATCCAAGGAAGGTTTCTCCCTCATCCAGCGTGATCACCGGAACCTGACTTTCATCAAGCTTTGCGCCCTTGGCTATCGTAAGCGCGTAGACTTGGTTGCCGTCATGATCGTAGAGCGTCACGGTGTAGGTCGGGGGTACCCACTTGGCATAAACGGTGATGTTCTGGGCGGGCATGGTCTTGCCGTCAAACTTATATTCCGTTTGCCCCGTCGGGTCGGCATACCAGCCGGCAAACACATAGTCCTCTTTTCCAGCAGGCGGTATGGTAGGTTTGTAGGCATTGCCCGCACCGCTGATATCAGCTTCATATTTATATGATGCCGTTTTGTTGCCCTCGCCACCATTATTTATATAAATGATGTCAAAGCTTGCTCGTGAATAATAGAATTTAGCATTTTTGTAACTTTTGCCAACTTGAGTGCCCATACTTGGAATAAGGTTAAATCCTGTAATAGGATATCTATCCTCATCACCTACAGTATAGCTAGCTGTTCCTCTGGTTGTATCCGTATGATGAACCGTAAACCAACGTCCGTTTTCTTGAATAGCGTCTGCCTCTTGTCCATTTAGTGTTTCAACATAATATGTTGCTGTATTTTCACTTGCATAGCTTCGTATTGCATTAAGCGTAGCACCATTCATAGGCATAACGCTTAAAAAAGCAATCATTCGACCATTACCTTTGTCAATAGTATAATTATTATTTCCCTCATAGGTATACCAATCTGTAGTGTCGAGGTTCTGTTCCCATTTCTTGGTCACAGTTTTTAGTTCCGACCATCCATCGTAGGACTGAACCCTAAATGTCAACGTATAGGTGGCTCTTTTATAATAAACATTCACAATCGTCGAGCCGTCACCAGCAATCGTTTTTTGAGTGATCGTTTCAGCTGTGAAAACTTTATTACTGGTAACTTTTTTTCCCAAAATATTCGTACCCTCGACGTTGTAGGTTTTAGCCGCAGCACTGGTCATCTCGCCAGCATTTCCATACAATTCTTCACTTTCGTGATAAGAATAGTCATTATCATTAGCATTCTCCCACCAGTGAATAACCGTATACTTTGCCGACGCAGCATTCCACTTTGCATACACAGTTGTATTTGCTTTAATATTATCAAAAATTGCCTTCGTTTCTAGTGCTTCATCCAGATACCATCCGGCAAACTTAAAGCCCGGTTTACTGGGTTCCGCAGGCGCAGCAGCCGCCGTACCGTTGGCATAGAACACAGGCGCGGTATAAGAGCCGCCGTTTGCGTCGAAGGTGATCCAGTAGCCCTTTTCGACCTTGGCATAGAGCGTAACGTTTTGGCCGTTAATGGTCACAGAGTCCGCTTTTTCCGTTTGGGCTGCTTCATCGAAGTACCAGCCGGTAATGCTTTCATCCGAGCCGACCGGGAAGGTCACGTCGCTGAAATTGCTGACCGTCTGGCCGTCCGTGCACTCCTTCGTAGCTACGACGCGGCCCGTGTTATCCTTGAAGAAGATATAGTAAACCTTCTCGATCTTCGCCGTTACCGTGATCGTTTTGGTCTCTGTGATTTCTCCGACCGTTCCAAATGTGACGGCAGGCTCCCAGCCGGTGAACTTTTCATTTTCGCCCGTTTTGACTTCAGGCTCCAGAAGGGTATCGCCCTTCTTCACGATCTGCTGGGCAATTTTCTCTCCGTTCTCTTTCTGGAAAATATACGTAATCGTGTTGGTGTCTCCCGGCAAAATGCTCAGTACGCTGATGCCCGGAACCACGCTGTTGGAATATTGTTCCGTTCCCCATGCGCTTACGGGAATGACCGCAAGGAACATGAGGACGGTCATGAAAATCGCAGTAAGCTTCTGAAAGCCGTTTTTCATGATGGTTTCTCCTCCCTGTCTGCCGATATGCTTTTTTCAGTCACATAGCGAAAAGATCATTCGCTGATGGTTACGCACATTCTCCATGCGGTAAGCAGATTTTCTTCGCTGAGCGTGTAGGAATAGGACAGCGCACTGCTTTGCGCGTTTTGCCAATCTCCGATAATATTTCCCTCTTTATCGGCGGCGGCATACTGCCAGCAGCAAGTATAGCTCTGGCCATCATATCCCTCCAGCTTCGCCGTAAGCGTAATGCGGCTGCCCAGCTGGAGTTCATCCGTATCGTAAGAAGCAGACACCCGAATCTGGCGTTCTTCCTGTACCGGCTCCTCCGTCTCCTGCTTGTCCTCCCCAGCGGGAGCGCTATATCCGTCCACCAGACCCGCCATCACATAGCCGGTCTTGCCGCCGGCCGTCACCTTCAGCCAGACCTCGCCCGCGGCGTTGGTCACGGCTTCGATCACGTCCACGTGCGTGCCATCGGCCAGCTGAGCCAGCTTTTCCTCGCTCCTGGCGGGGCCCTTGCGCAGGTTCACCGCGTTGGTGTTGGTGCAGGGATAGTCCGGCGCGGGCGTTTCATCCGCCGCAAATTCGAAGTCCGCCGTCAGAATTTTCAGCTCGTCGGAGCCGTCCAGCAGCTCGGCCTCGTCCCTCAGGGTCAGGAAGCCCAGCGCGGACGCATAGAAATAGCCCTCCACCCGTTGACCGTTGGCATAGAAGACGGCCTGATAGAGAGAGTACTCGACGTCTCCCGTTTCATTATAATAGTCCTTCTGCCAGATCACCCGGACGGGGTTCGTCCCGGCGAAGGTGCCCAGCAGCTTGTCCTTCGCGGCGGTCTTATACAGGCGGGTGCCGCCGCTGATATACGCGTAGTTGGAGGACAGGGTAGGCACAAACTCCTGGCTGTTCTCCACCGCGGGCAGCACCACGGGAATCGAGGGAGTCTGCGCAGGCTCTGCGGACGGTTCCTCCACATAAGCCGCGGGGATCTCGGCGATCAGCTCCGCGGGGATCTCAGGAATAGCGGAAAGCCCAACACTTTCCCCTTCCTGCGCACAGGCGAAGGCGCAGATCATCAGCCCGAGGGCCAATACCAGCGTCAGGGCCAGCAGCTTGTTCATTTTCATACCTCTTCCTCCTCTGGAAATTCGGATAGACTGCGAACCTCCGCGGACTCAGAAAGTCCCCGGCAGCTGTTCGCCTGGTACTCAAACAGCCGCCGGACCGCGTCCTTTCTTTCATATGGGAAGAACGCAGAAGCGAAGGTTCACAGTGGCGCATCGAAAACGCGTAAACATACCAGCCCTCTCCCAATCGGTGGAGCAGAGCTGTTGTCATTCGGATTTTGCCTGGAAATGAATTTGCGAAGGATTCCCATTCCGCAGACGTCTCGACACGCCTCCTGACTGGACGCAGTTAGTATATCATGGTTTTTGCCAAAAGTCTACACAAATTCTATAAATTATAATTTAGAATTTTCATATACAGCAGAAGAAAACGTTGTGCAGACTGTTCTTTCCATTTCCAGTAGAATATCATCTTAGCAGCTTCTTAGCACAGCGACTATATTTACGTGTTTTCGTTTCAGTTTTCGCTTTTATCCGCATACATAAAAATTAGCCGATTTCACACCTGAATCGGCTAATTTTTTTGACATTTTTCATTGAATTTCTCACTTATTCAGATTGAATGGTTATAGATTTATATTATTATTTCATTTGTTATAAAGCACATTATTCTCTTTATTTTCAACGATTTTCGTCTTTTTTGCGATGCGTTTTCCGGGCGGTTTTCCTCCTTTTTGGCCTTCTTTCACGGCTCAAAAACTATGCGCAATCGCGCATAGTTGTGACTTGACAAAATCAAAAAACTTGTTCTAAGGGCTGTCAAGTTCCAAAGCTCCCAGTCCTCGGAGATTTTTCCACCCGAAGCCACCCAAATAGCGCCGTTTTCCTCTGTATTGACATTCTCCGGCCTTCTTTGGTATCATGGCACATAGAAAAAAAGTTCCCCCAAAAACAGGCACAGGAGGCCGCGCCCATGCAACGGACGATCCCTATCCCCTACTATACCTCCACACTGGCTCTTCATGTGGAGGAGGAAAACCTCAAGGCCGTACTGACGGCCAAAATGCACGGCTTTCATGCCGAAAAAAGTCAGGAACAGCTGGTGCTGGACGCGCTGGAGCATCCCGTCGGTTCGCCCCGTCTGCGGACGCTGGCGGAAGGCAAGCGAAAAATCGTCATCGTCACTAGCGACCATACCCGGGCCGTGCCCAGCAAGATCACCCTGCCCCTGCTGCTGAAGGAAATTCGCTCGGGCAATCCCGACGCGGACATTACCATTCTCATCGCCACCGGCCTGCACCGTCCCACCACGGAGGAGGAACAGCGCCGCATGTTCGGCGACGCGATCGTCGATCATGAGAAGATCGCCATCAACAACGCCTTCGACCCGGAGCAGTTTGTCGAGCTGTGTACTCTGCCCTCCGGCGCGGTGTTTCAGGTGAACCGGCTGGCCGCCGAATGCGACCTGCTGGTGACGGAAGGCTTCGTGGAGCCCCATTTCTTCGCGGGTTTTTCCGGGGGACGCAAGAGCATCCTGCCCGGCATCTGTTCTGAACGGACGGTCAATGAAAACCACAGCTACAAGGCCGTGTCCCACCCCCGTTCCAATTCGGGAATGCTGAAGGACAACCCCATTCACGCGGATATGCTCTGCGCCGCCAAGGCGGTCAATGTGCAGTTCATCTTCAACGTGGCGCTGGACGGCGAAAAGAAGATCGTAGCCGCCTGGGCAGGCGATCTGGAAAAGGCCCACGAGGCCGGGGTGGCGTTCATCCGCCAGTGGTCTCAGTGCCCGGTGGTCACGGGGGACATCGTCGTCACCAGCAACGGCGGCTACCCACTGGATCAAAACCTGTACCAGAGTCCCAAGGCCATGGCCACGGCGGAAGCCTGTGCGGGCGAGGACGGCGTGATCATCATGTGCTGCAGCTGCTGCGACGGCATGGGCGGCGCGCATTTCGGCCAGCTGATCCAGCGGGGCACGCCGGACGAGATCGACCGCTATCTGTCCTCTATCCCGCCGGAGAAGACCATCCCGGAGCAGTGGTGTACGCAGGTCTGCGTCCGCGTGCTGCGGAAGCACCCGGTCATTCTGGTCACCACCTTCCTGAACCACGACGAAGTGCGCAAGGCCAACATGATCCCCGCCTCCACCCCAGACGAAGCACTGGAGATCGCCTATCGTCTCAAGGGCGAGCAGGCCAGTGTGGTGGTCATCCCCGACGGCGTCAGCGTTCTGACGGTGAAGGAATAAGAGCAACACAGCAAAGCCCGCCCCGAGATCGGAGCGGGCTTTTGTCTGTTGTTTTACATTCTCGCCGCGATCGCGTCCATAAACTGGGCGCTGGTCAGCGTCTGGGCTTCGCCCTCGTACAGGCGGGCCAGATCGCCGGTCATCTGACCGTCTGCGATGGTGTCCAGCGTGGCTTTATCCAGCCGGTCGGCAAAGGCGCACAGGTCGGGTGTTCCGTCCAGCTCACCCCGCTTGCGCAGTGCGCCCGTCCACGCGAAGATGGTCGCCACCGGGTTGGTGCTGGTGTCCTCGCCCTTCAGGTAGCGGTAATAATGCCGGGTCACGGTGCCGTGAGCCGCCTCATACTCATACTGCCCGGTGGGCGCTACCAGCACACTGGTCATCATGGCCAGACTGCCGAAGGCCGTGGCCAGCATATCGCTCATCACGTCGCCGTCGTAGTTCTTCAGAGCCCAGATGAAGCCGCCCTCGCTGCGGATGACCCGCGCCACTGCGTCGTCGATCAGCGTATAGAAGTAGGTAATGCCCGCCTCCTCAAAGGCGCGCTTGTAGTCTGCCTCGTACACCTCCGCAAAAATATCCTTGAAGCGGTGGTCGTAGGTCTTGGAAATGGTGTCCTTGGCGGAGAACCAGAGATCCTGCTTCATATCCAGCGCCCGGCGGAAGCAGCTGTGGGCAAAGGAAAGAATGCTCTTATCCGTGTTGTGGATGCCCTGAATGATGCCGCTGCCGCCGAAATCCATGATGGTCTCCCGGGTCTCACGGCCGTCCTCGTCCGTGAAGCACAGCTCGGCCTTGCCCGGGCCGGGCACGCGAATCTCCGTGTTCTTGTACACGTCGCCGTAGGCATGACGGGCGATGGTGATGGGCTTTTTCCAGTTGCGGACGCAGGGCGAAATACCCGGCACCAGAATGGGCGTGCGGAACACGGTGCCGTCCATCATGGCGCGGATGGTGCCGTTGGGGCTTTTCCACATCTTTTTCAGGCCGTATTCCTCCACCCGCTGGGCGTTGGGCGTAATGGTGGCGCACTTAACCGCCACGCCCAGCCGCAGGGCCGCATTGGCGCTGTCCGCCGTCACCTGATCGTCGGTCTCATCCCGATGCTTCAGGCCCAGGTCGTAATATTCCGTTTTCAGATCCACATAGGGCAGAATCAGCTTTTCTTTGATCATCTGCCAGAGGATCCGGGTCATTTCATCGCCGTCCATCTCCACCAGCGGCGTTTTCATGGCAATCTTTGCTTTCGTCATTGAAAAATCCTTTCCTCCGAAACCGAGCCCCCGAGCGGGCGTTTTCTTTCCTCCCTATTGTAAGAGGTGCTTTCCCGCTTTGCAAGCAAAGTGCAGCGAAAGAACAAACGGCCGGGAAATGGGTGGCAAAGCCCAGCGTTTTCTGGTATAATCCCTTTCGTTTGAATACGCAAAAAACGGGAGGCTGCTATGATTCGACTCATCGCGACAGATTTGGACGGAACGCTGCTGGAAAAAGGCGGCGCGCTGCCGGAGGGCTTTTACGACGTGGCGGAGGATCTGAAAAAGCTCGGCATTCTGCTGGTGGCGGCCAGTGGGCGGCAGTATGACAACCTGCGCCGGAAGTTTCAGCCCATCGCCCGGGAAATGGGCTTCGTGTGCGAAAACGGCGGCCTGAACGCGGTGGGCCGAGAGATCGTCAGCATCCACCCCATGGATCGCGCCGCTGCGCTGGGCATTACCCAGACACTGCAAGGGCTTGGATTGAGTATTCTTTTAAGCGGCGTTCGCTGCTGCTATACGCTGGCCAGCGACCGTCCCTTCTGCGACGGCATGGTCTATACCCTGCGCAACACCATGACCATCGTGGACGATTTTTCCCAGATCGACGATGATTTCATCAAGCTGGCGGCCTATCATCCCGGCACCATCGACCCCTTCATGGACAAGCTGCAGTCGAAGTGGGGCTCCGCGGTGAACGTGGCCCGTTCCGGCGAGGAATGGTGCGATTTCAACCTGTCCAACAAGGGCATGGGGCTGAAAGACCTGATGCGGACGCTGAACATTTCCCCCGCGGAGGCCGCCGCGTTCGGCGACAACTACAACGACGAAAGTATGCTGGCCGAGGTCGGTCATCCCTTCCTGATGGCAAAAGCGGACGCCGGGCTTTGGAAGCCGGGCATCCGCAAATGCGACCACGTATTGGACGTATGGCGCGCCATCATTCGCCACGGCGGCGAACTGCCGGACGTTATCGAATAAAATTGGTTCTCATAAACGGCTCTCGCTCCGGATGGGGCAGGCCGTTTTTCTTTCCCAGTTCGATCAGCTTCAGCATCCACGCCATATTCTGGGCCAGCGTGCGCATGATCTGCAGGCCTTCTTCGTCCTTCAGCACGTCCTCGGGCTTTGCCCCGTGCACCTGATTCCAGTACTGGGAGGGCACCACAGGCATACAGGAAATGGTGAAGAAGCGGTTGATATCATCGAAGGTGGACACGCAGCCGCCCCGGCGGGCGCTGACCACCGCCGCCGCGGGCTTATACTGCATATGGTTCTTATAGGCGTAGAACAGCCGGTCCATAAAGGATTTCAGCTGGCCGGAAATGCCCGCGTAGTACACCGGCGTACCGAACACATAGCCGTCGAACTCATCCAGCCTTGCGCCGATACGGTCCACCGCGTCGTCGAACACGCAGCGTCCCTCCCGGCCGCAATAGCCGCAGCCGATACAGCCGTGGATGTCCTCGTGACCCACGTGGAGAATCTCCGAATCCACGCCGCACTTTTTCAATTCCCGCTGCACTTCCTCCAGCGCGGTATACGTACAGCCCTTTTCGTGGGGGCTTCCGTTCAAAAGCATCACTTTCATTGTTTCTTTCCTCCGTTTCAACGCTGCTGCATGGGCTGCCGCCCCTGCACCCTGCCAAGGGCTATGCCCTTGACCCATTTTTGACCGTGCATAGCACGGTCAATGTCGGGATTGCTAAGGGCGAAGCCCTTAACTGCGGGGTTTGGGGCCGCACAGGCCCCATCGTCTCCCCTTATTAGTATGCCACGTTTGGAAAGGCCATGCAAGAGTCAGCGGGCGGGGAACCACATTTCGGAGGAAACGGCGAAGGGGCTGTCCTTCTGAACGGCGCCCAAAATACGCGCCGCGTCCTCTCCCTGCGCGAATACCGGGCGGAAGTCGTTTTCCGGTGCGGAGCCGGAGGTCAGCACCGGCAGCAGTCGCAGCGACACGCCCGCGTAGCCCTGCTCGTCAAACCGCAGCGCCGCCTGAACCAACAGGCCGTCGAAGGTTTTCATTTTGTGGGTGCCGCCAAACACCAGATTGCCCAGACTATAGACAATCACCGCGCCGTCCTGCGCGTCGACGCCCTGCACCACATGAGGGTGAGTCCCGATCACCAGATCGGCCCCGCCGTCGATCGCCTCCCGGGCCATTTTTTCCTGCCGCTCGTTATGCCGGGCGGCATATTCCTTGCCCCAGTGGCAGGAGTAGACGATCACCTCGCAGCCTTCCTCCCGCAGGGCCTGCAGGTCCTCCCGCATGATCTCCGGCTTCTGCCGCCAGACCGTCTCCCGGCAGCCGCCGAAACCAATCTTGTGGCCGCGGATCTCCGTCACATAACGATAGGTGTAGCCGCTGTAGGCAATGCCGCCCGCCTCCAGCGCCGCCACCGTGCTGGCCCGTCCCGGTCTGCCGAAGTCGATATAGTGATTGTTGGCCAGATTCACATGCTCGATGGACGCGGCGGACAGGATTTCCGTGTAGGACGGGTCGCCCCGGAAGGTGAACTGCTTGCTCCGTTCATGTCCCTTGCTGTCTTTTTGCAGCACCACTTCCAGATTGACGGTGGAAAGATCGTCCGTTTCGAATGGCTCCCGAATCTTTTCAAAGCACCACTCCATGCCCTGATCGGCAACGACGGTGTCAAAGGTGTTTTTCTTCTTTTTCCATTGTTCCCGGGTGCCCAGCACGCAGTCCCCGCCGAAGGTCAGCACGATCTCGTCCGTCTCTGCCAAGGCGGGCAGAATCGTCAGTACCAGCAAAAGAGCCGCGCAAAGGAGCCAGCTCATTCGTTTTCCACTCATGGTTTTTCCTCCCGAACCGTCCAATTCACGCCGTCCGTTTCCAGCACCAGCGTTTGGGCTCCGCTGAAATACAGGGGCAGCTGCCGATGCTTCGCCTGACCGGCCAGCTTGGGCGCGCGGCGCGGCGTATTGGTGACAACGATCATCTGCGGCTCCACCGCGTCCAGAAATTCGCTGACAAAAGGTGTCAGGCCGTGATGGGGCGCTTTGACCACATCCGCCCGCAAAAGTTCCGGCGGAAGGCTGCGGAGCAGTGCTTTCTGTGCCTTGCCGGTCACATCGGCGCACAACAGCAGCGCCGTCTCCCCCACCTCCACCCGGAGCATCCCGCTCTGGTCGTTGAGGGTGCATCCCTCCGTCCAGCGCAGCAAAGTCAGCCTGGCGCTGCCCAGTGAAATGCTCTCGCCGTTTTCCAGCACCCGCACGGGAATTGCCCGCCGCTTGGCCGTTTTCAAAGTGCGGCTGTGCAGCTCGCTGGGCAGTCCCGGCCCAAAGGGCGTTAAAAACGCTTCGGCGGTGATCCCCTGCAGCATCGCCCGGTACAGGCCGTCGATGTGGTCGTCATGGGGATGGGAATTATATAGATACTTGAGCCGGGTCAGTCCCCGGCTTTCCAGCATTTTCACCAGTCGTTCGCGGTACTTGTTGCTGCCGCCGTCCACCAGCATGGCCTCGCCGCCCGATTCCAGCAGCATACAGTCGCTTTCTCCCGCCGCCATCACCGTCAGCCGAAATAGCTGCTCCTCCGCCAAGGCAGAAAAGGGCACCAAAAACACAAGCATTGCCGTCAGCAGCAATGACAGAAGCCGTTTCATTTGTAGCATATTTCCTTTCGGCCCGCCGTGTTTCCGCCGGGCGCATGGGATAAGCGCTTTCACCCTATAGGACGCTTGGGAGAGGGGGAAAGTTTCGCTCTCTTCCGAGGAAAAATCAAAAATTGGTATTTTTGAAAAAATAATGTATAATAAGGTCGTTATTCTGCACTTATCCAACCCTACATCGGAAAGCGAGGAATCCTATGACCATTCTGTTGAAAAATGCCAAAATCTACGACGGGACTGCCGCTCCGCCCTTTCAGGGCGACCTGCTGCTGAAAGATGACCGCATCGCCCGCGTTGCGCCCCGGATCGACGCTGCAGCGGACAAAATCTATGACCTGCAAGGAAAATCCGTTGCCCCCGGCTTTATCGACAGTCATTCCCATAACGACTGGTTCGCCATCCGTCCAAACTGCCTGCCCTGCTTCGAACCGTTCATCCGGCAGGGCATTACTTCGTTTGTCACAGGCAACTGCGGCCTGTCCGCCATCGGTTTTGAAAAAGAAACGCCCTATACCAACCAGATAGGCGGCGGGCTGTTCGGCTACCGGGGACAGACCACCGGCGTTTACCCGGATGCCAAAAGCCTGTTTGAAGCCGTCGATGGAAACATGCCCTGCAATATCGCGGTGCTGGCCGGCCATTGCAGCGCCCGGGCCAGCGTTGCGGGCGGTGAAAACCGCAAACTGACCCCGGAAGAAGAGCAACAGATGCTGGCCATTCTGGAAGAAAACTTGAAACAGGGCGCGGCGGGCATATCGCTGGGGCTGATGTACTCGCCCGGTCTTTACGCCGATGAAGAAGAACTAAAAAAAGTCGCTGCGCTGTGCGTGAAATACGACCGGCCCCTGACCGTACACCCTCGGGCGGAGTCCAAGGTCTCGATGGCCTATCCCCAGCTGCTGGGCCGTTCTCATCTGCTGAGGGCGCTGGACGAGCTGGAGCACATTGCCAAAGGCACGAATCTCAAGCTGCAGTATTCCCATTTTATTTTCGTCGGTCGCAACACCTTTTCCGACAGGCCAAAAGCTATGGCCATCATCCAACGGATGCGGCGAGAGGGCGTTCAGGTTCAGTTCGATATTTACCACGAAACCAAAGGCGTGTCCGTCATCACGGTCATTCTGCCGGCATGGTACCAGGGCATGAGCGAGGAAGAACGGTGCAAACCCCTGAACCGGCTGAAACTCCGCTTGCTGGTGCGGGCTTCCATCCTGCTGCTGGGTTTTGATTTTCGCGACATTGAGATCGCCTACATCGGCCCCGGCTACGAGGAATACGAGGGCAAAACCGTTTATCAGCTGGCAAAGGAGCGTGGTGTCAGCGATCTGGACATGTACCTGCGCCTTTGCCGGGAGTCTAACTTTCAGGGCCGGGTCAATATGGGGCCCTATACCACGGAAGAAATCATTCACGCCTTTGAAAAGGACGATCTGTGCCTGTTCATGACCGACGCATGGGTGGAGGACCACGGCGTTCAAAACCCCGCCATTTACGACTGTTTTCCCAAGTTTCTCCGGGACGCTGCGCTTGACGTTGGCGATTCCATGGAAAAAACGGTTCGCCGGATGACTGGCGCTGCGGCGGATCGCTTCCAGCTGCGGGAGCGCGGCTATCTCCGGGAAGGGTATTACGCCGACGTGACCGTCTTCGACGAAGAAGCGCTCAAGGCAGCCGTACCCGATCAGGAAAAGTCCTTCGGCATCGAAAAGGTCTTTGTCAACGGCCAGCTGATTCTGGACGGCGACCGATTGGATGCGGAAGCCGCCGCCCACAGCGGCAGGGCTATGCCGATAGGGCTGTAAATCGGAGATAAAAAAGGGAAGTCCAATTTCGGACTTCCCTTTCGTTTTCCCTTACAGTTTCTACCGATACAGCCCGTCCTTCACTTCCAGCTTTTGGCCGGTCTGGGCGGAGAAGCACAGGCTTCTGACCTGTGGGCCTTCGTTTTCGGAGTAAACGTCCATCACCCATGCGGGCCGAAGGACAACGCCGCCCTTCCCGGCCGCAAAGGCCAGGTATTCCAGCCGAATATTTTCAATGGAAGTCAGGGTTTCCTCCGGGAAAAGCCCCAGCACCGTCTGCACGTCCGCCTGCGCCAAAGCGGCTTTCAGGGTTTCCTGCACTTTGGCGAAGGGAGCCAGCTCCAAGTCGGGTGTTTCCACCCCGTCCACCGTGTAGAGGACGAAGCTCACGCCCCAGTCTTCCTGAGAGCGAATGTCCAGCGTAAAGGCCGCGCTGCCCAGAGGCAGGCCGCCGACTACGGGAGCAAATACGTACCGGCAGGTATCCCGATTTTCCCAATGGGCGATCTCTACGGATTCCAGTTCGTAGTCTTTCATGCTTGTGCCGAAAAGATGGTTCACGATCTCGTCCGCCGTTTTCAACGCCGCCTCATAGGAAAGGCCGCCCTTGGCGGTCACGTCGGGGATTCTTCGGCCCTGGGGCTCCGCCCCAAGAAAGGCTCCCAGTTTTTCCAAGCCCTGAAGCATCGTGGGCGAAAGCTGGCTGAGCATCCCGTTTTCGTTCATGCGGCCGCTATAGCTGCCGTCGAAGATATCCAGTTTGCTTTCTGGCACCGGCTGACCGGGGCTGACCCGGAGGGCGGAGACCTCCTTCGCCCCGGGCCGAATGTCGATTTCCGCGTCGATAACGACCGACGCTCCGTTTTTGTCCGTCAAAGTCTCATGCCAGCCGCCCGCCGTCTCCTGACGGAGCTCCGCAAGAGTCTCCGCTCCGGCGGGAAGGCACAGGGCGCAGGTCAGCGCCAGCGCGGTCAGCAAGGTCACAATACTGCGTTTCATGGTCGATCCTCCTGTTCAGGCTCAGCGCACCCGCACGGCCTTCGTCATGTCCGCCGTGCCGTTTTCCATGGGTGCGAGCCACATTTCGGCGGGGTAGCTCTCCCTGTAGGGGAACAGATACTCGGCCCAGTTGTCGCCGTGGCCGTTGCAGCCGTACACGAAGCCGTATTCTTCCTGCATGCCGGGGAACACTTCCTTGCCGTCGCCGTCCACCAGCGTCAGGCCGGACGCCCATTCGCCGTACACGTCCATACCGCTGTAGGGCCACAGCAGCTCGCCGTTCTCGTCCAGATAGCCCTCGCCGTTTTCCTCGATGAATTTGGCCAGGCTGTCCGGGTTTCCCTCCAGTTTCAGGGTCACATACATCATGATGGGTGTATAGTCCGCTTCGCTGACGCAGGCGCGCAGGTCGGGCATTTCTGTCCACTGCTCGGGCTTTTCCACCTTTACCTTGCTGCGCATGTCGGTCTTGAGCCGGAACGTGACCATGCCCTTCTCCGGCAGCTTCAGGGTGCCATCTTCCTCATAAACTTCGGGATGGTTCAGCAGGCTGTAGTCGTCAAGGGGCTGGCGTTCGCCAATGGGCAGCGAGATCTCGATCTGGCCGTCGGGCAGATACAGGTCTTCGTTGTCCAGCCGGTAGGACCAGCTTTCGATGATCTCGCCGGGCACGCTGCTGCCCCGCTCGTCCCCGGCGGAGTTGGCGGGCATGTCGATGGCCTTGCCGTTGATCCAGATATGGTCGATCCACCAGCCCACGTTGTGTTCGTCCAGAAGCTGCAGGTCGTCGGGATACAGGCCGCTCTCGTCGGGGTCGCCCAGTGTGCGGTCCACGTCCAGCATCCGATAGCGCCACTGCAGGTACAGGGTCTTGCCGTCGTAGCCGGCCTCGTCCACGGTGATCTCCACATTGTTGATCGTTTGCCGGCACACGACCGACTGCATCACCTGATCCGCGTTTTCCGGCGTATTTCCGAACAGATGGTCGAACACGTTCCAATGGATGGCCGCCACGGCCACCGCCGCCACCAGCACCAGACTGAGCGCCGCCGTCAGGGCGAAGCTGAGCCGTCTGGCCCGGCGCACGGGTACGTTCTTGGTTTCCAGCATCCGCTGGCAGCGTTCCTGCACCACGATGCTGTTCAGGGTCTGATTCATTCGGTCGTGGAAGGCTTCCGGCGTTTCGGGAATATTTTTTTCGATCAGCCGCTTCATTTCCTGTTCTTTCATAAGGCTTCATCCTCCTCATCCTGTTTGAGCAGAAGGCTGAGTTGTTTTTTTGCACGGGTGATCCGTGATTTGATCGTCGTCACAGGCACGGAGAACATGGACGCCAGATCCTTCATATCAAAGCCGCCCAGATAGTACAAAGTGATCAGTACGCGGTACTCCGGCTGTAGCCGCTCAATGGCCTCGTTTACGGGCATGGGCACTTCCGGGGGCTGAACGGTCAGGGTCTGTTCTTCGTAGGACACAAAGCGCACCTTCTTTCGGCGGCGGAGCATGTCCTTGCAGGTGTTGTGCAGGATGCGCATCAGCCACGGCTTGAAGCGCTCCTCATCGTGCAATGTATCCCGCTTCTGCCATGCCTTTATGAGCGCGTCCTGTACGGCGTCGGCGCAATCCTCGCTGTTGCGCAGCATGGACCAGCTGATCTGGAACATCAGCCGTTCGTATTTTTCCGCCTCCGCCTGAAAGGTGGTCGCATCCATAACGATCCTCCTCTTTTGCTGGTGATTTCGTCCTCGGCTCCCTGCGCAGGGTTTTGGGACTTCCATTATACACGACGAACGGGAAGCGGGAAAAGTTTTCTTTCCTGCGGAAAAGTTTTGCCTTTCTTTCTCCCTTTTCTTTTTTCCGGGCGGATGATATACTTTCAAAGAAAATCGACGTTTTGGAGGGACGGCCATGGAATGGGAACCGCGGCCCGGCCGGGACGAGCGGCTGGCGGGCAATCTGGATACCTCGCTGCTTAAAACGCTGGCGCTTCTGTTTATGCTGATCGACCATCTGGGCGTGGCGCTGTTCGGCAATCTATTGGAAATGCGCGTGCTGGGGCGGATCGCGCTGCCGCTGTACGCCTGGTGCCTGGTGGTGGGTAACGTCAAGACCCGCCACCCTCTGCGGTATTTCGGGCGGCTCCTGCTGCTGGCCGCCATTTCCCAGCCCTTGTATATGATGGCGCTGAACCACACGTGGCAGCACCTGAACATTCTTTTTCTGCTGGCGCTGGCCACCGCCGCCATTCAGGGCATCCGGCTGCATCGGTACGGCAGCCAGCTTTGGGCCCCGGCCCTGTGCTATCTGGCGCTGGGCTTCTGCGAGATCGACTACGGCTGGCGGGGGCTGACCTTCATCCTGCTTCTGTATCTGGCCCGGGAATCCCGGGGCGGTCTGGCCGCGGCCTTTCTGGGGTACGCTCTGTTCTGGGGCTCCAACAGTCAGGTGGTCACGACCTTTCTTGGCTTCAATCTGAGTTTCCTCCGCTGGCCCGGACTGGGCGACGTATTCGCCGCGTTTTTCCATCTGCAAACACTGGCGTGGCTGGCGCTTCCCCTGATCCTCACCCACACGGACAGCGGCGTGAAAATGCCCAAATGGCTGGGGTATGGTCTCTATCCCCTGCATCTGGTGCTGCTGATCGTTCTGCGGCTTTGGTTCGGCGGGGCGACGTGGGCGGGGATCGCGAGCTGCTTCTGACCGGGGAGGTCCCATCATGAAAATTCATTATTTCCAGCGTTATCATACAAAAGAAAACGTCTCCACCGCCAATACCATGCTGTTGTTATCCCGACTGTACCAGTATTCCCCCGATCGGTTTTTCCTTTTTCTCAAACAGCTCTGCTACCCGGACTCCGCCGATCCCTTTGAGCCGGAGATCGCCTTCGAGATTCAGGAAAAAAACGAGGACAGCATCCCCGACGCCATCATTCGTCAGAAAAGCTTCAAAATCGTTGTGGAAACAAAGCTGTCCGACTGGTTCCACGAAGACCAGCTGCTGCATCATTTAAGTTCCTTTCAGAATGAAGAATACAAGGTGCTGCTGACGCTAGCCCCTACCCCGATGAGCAAAGCCAAAAAGCAGACATTGGAGCAGCATCTTACCCAATGGAATACGAGTTCTTCTTCTCCTGTCCGTCACATCAACACGACCTTTGCCGACCTGACCGCCGCCTTTCAGGATGTGCTGGACGATCAGGACACGGAAATGCAGGACGTACTGGACGATTTTCTGGAATACTGCGCTCACGACGGGCTTTTTCTCGGAAGCGACTCATGGAAATATATGAAGATGCAGCTTTCCGGCAAAACCTTTGACGGGAACGTCCGCAGCGGCGTTTATTTCAACCGCGCCGCCTCCGCTTCGCGCCCTCACGACTATATCGGCCTTTATCGGAACAAAACCGTCGCGGCCATTGGAAAAATCTGCGCCAGGATCACCGCCGAACAGGATGCAGACGGACAATTCCTCTATACAGTCGAACAGGGAGAGCTGACAGAGAAAAGGGAACGGACGATCCGGCAGATCATGGAAGAAGAAAAACAGCGCGGCAACGATCTGTTCAGCATCAAGCACCGCTATTTCTTCGTCGAAAAATTTTATGAGACCGACTTTCCAAAGCGTACGCTCCGCGCGCCCATGGGCCCCCGCATTTTTGACCTGACGCAAGTTCTGAACACCGATCATCTCCCGGACACTGCGGAGATCGCCCGGCGGCTGCGCGAAAAAAGTTGGGAATAAAGGGCTGCACCGGAAAGGAGCACATTCCATGCACTACATCCACGCCAAGACCCTGCTTTCCGCCCAAAACGGCATGAACTTGTACCGGGGCTGTACCCATGGCTGCATCTACTGCGACTCCCGCAGCGTGTGCTACCATATGGAGCACGCCTTTGAGGATATTGAAGTAAAGCAGAATGCCATGGTTCTTTTGGAGGACGCGCTGCGGCGCAAACGGAAAAAGTGCATGATCGGCACCGGCTCCATGTCGGACAGTTACCTTCCACTGGAAATGGAGCTGGGCTATACCCGCCGGGCGCTGCAGCTGATCTACGACTACGGCTTCGGCGTAGCCATCCAAACCAAGTCCGACCGCATCCTTCGGGATCTGGAACTGCTGCAAAAGATCAACCGCCGGGCCAAGGCCGTGGTGCAGATCACCCTGACCACGTGGGACGACCGGCTTTGCCGCATCCTCGAACCCAACGTCTGCCCCACCAGCGCCCGGCTGGAGGCGCTGCGGCAGTTCCAGCAGGCGGGCGTGCCCACGGTGGTGTGGCTGTGTCCTCTTCTGCCCTTCCTGAATGACACTGCCGAAAACCTGCTGGGCATTCTGCAGGGCTGCGCAGAAACGGGCGTAAAGGGAATCGTTTATTTCGGGGCGGGCATGACGCTGCGGGAAGGCAGCCGGGAGTATTTCTACGCCCAGCTGAACCGGCACTTTTCCGGGCTGAAGGAGCGCTACCTCCGCGCCTACGGCAATGCTTATGAGCTGCTCAGCCCTTCCGACGGTGAACTTACGCCGCTGTTTCATTCGTTCTGTGAAAGTCACGGCATTCTGCACCGCCCGGAAGACGTGTTCCGCTACCTGCGCACCCTGCGGGGGGAACAGCCCGCGGGAGAACAGCTCCGCTTTTTCGACTGAAAAACCCGCCTGTCCATTTCTCCGGACAGGCGGGTTTCCTTTATGACTTGGTTTGCGAAATCGTGGGCACGATCACCGAGAAGGTGGTCCCCACGCCCACCTTGCTGCGCACGTTGATCTTGCCGCCGTGGGCCGCGGCGATGATCCGGGCGATGGACAGTCCCAATCCATGGCCGCTCTGCTGGGATTTGCGCGCTTCGTCGCAGCGATAGAAGCGGTCGAAAATTTTGCTCAGTTCCTCCGGCGCGATGCCTGCGCCGGTGTCCTTCACACTCAAAACGCAGGTGTCGCCGTCGCTTTTCATGCCAAGCGTGATGCTGCCGCCCGCAGGCGTGTACTTGATGGCGTTGTCCAGCAAAATGCGCATCAGCTGCTTCATCATACCCTTGTCCCCGTGGATCATGGCGTTGTCGGCAGGGTTCAGGGCAAAGGTATGCTCCGAGGAAAGCATTTTCGCCTCCCGGTGAAGCTCGCTCATGACCTCCAGCGGGTCGAAATCCTCCATTTCCAGCATCAGCGTCTTTTTGTCGTGCCGGGCCAAAAACAGCAGCCGTTCCACCAGTTCCTTCATGCTGGCGGTCTCCTGAGCGATGGCGGCAATGCCTTCGTCCAGCACCTCCGGGTCGGTCTTGCCCCAGCGCTGCAGCATATTTACATAGCCCTGAATGACGGCGATGGGCGTGCGCAGCTCATGGGACGCGTCGCTGACGAACTGCTTCTGGCTGTTGTAGCTCAATTCGATGCGGTCCAGCATTCCGTTGATGACCAGCGCCAGATCCTTCAGCTCGTTCTTGGTGCCCTCCACGCTGATACGGTCGCTCAAATTGTTGGCGCTCAGGGTGGCGGCGGTCTCGGCCATGTCGGTGATGGGCTTGAGCACCTTCTGATTCAGCCGTTTCCGATGGCGGACGAAGTAGCCTACCCGCAGAAGCTCGAAGGCCAGCAGCGTCCACAGCAGCACCGACAGCACCCGCAGCGGCTCACCCAGTTCCCAGACAAAGACCGTTCCGCCCAGAATCGTATTTTCATACAGCAGCACTCGCGGGCCCTGCCGAATTTCCGAAAAGAACAGGCCGATCCGCCCCGGCCAGCCCCGCAGGTCATCCTCCAACGGCGTTTCCAGCACATACACTGCTGAAAACGGTTGGCTTGTCAACTGCTCGGCGCTGTAAGCGCCCGTTTGGGCAGGCTGCTCTGCCAATACCCGGTCGATGGCCTGATTCAGCATCGGCCCCTGGGCGGCAAAAAACGCGACGCTCACCGCCAGCAGCATGGGCAGGGTCGTCCGCAGCAGCTGGCCGCTGGCATACAGCGCCACTCGCAGCACCAGTGAAAGCCGCAGGTTGCTCAAAAGCCCCATCACGGCGCTGTGTACCTTCCGGGAAGCCCGATTCAGCGCCGCCACGAAACGTTCCGAGGGCTTTTGCCGCCGCCGCTGCTCCTTCCGCTCCTGACGTGCCTGTTTTTCCGCCTCCTGCTGGGCTTCCAGTTCTTCGATCCGCGTATGGAGCCGCCCCAGCAGGGAATTTTCGGTCTCCACGGTTTCGCCGTCCAGAATAACGGCGGTCTTGCGCTTATTCCTGCTCATAACGGAACATATACCCCACGGCGCGGATGGTGTGGATGGTCTTGATGCCGAAACGGTCGTCGATCTTCTGGCGCAGGTAGCGAATGTACACGTCCACGATGTTGGTATCGCCGGTAAACTCGTACCCCCATACGTTGGTCAGCAGGTCGTCACGGGTGATGGCGGTGTTCTCGTGCTGCCACAGGTAATTGAGCAGATCGAACTCCTTCTTGGTCAGGTTGATAGGCTCGCCGCCGTAGCCCGCGCTGTAGCTGGCGGGCTCCATGTGCAGCTTTCCGGCGCTGCGGGCGCCGGTGCTCTGAGCCGTATCCGCCCGGTGCTTTTTCAGCGCCACGCGGATGCGGGCCAGCAGTTCCTCGATGGCGAAGGGCTTGGTCATGTAGTCGTCCGCGCCCATGTCCAGCCCCATGACCTTGTCGCTCACGTCGTCCTTGGCGGTGAGCATGATGATGGGCACGTCGCTCTGCTGGCGCAGGCGGCGGCAGACCTCGATGCCGCTCAGTTCCGGCAGCATCAGGTCCAGAATCAAAAGATCGGGCTTCCAGTCCAGACAGCGCTGCAGGCCAGAGCGGCCGTCATAGGCGCACTGCACCTCGTAGCCCTCGTGTTCCAGTTCCAGTGTGACGAAGCGCGCGATCTTGGCTTCGTCCTCCACGATCAATATCTTGCTCAATCAAAGCGCCCCTTTCCCCTATGGCCTGTCCTTTATTACCGTATTTCCGCCTCGTGATAGCCGTCCTGATCCTCCCGCACGTCCACGGTAGCGCCGTCGGGAAACTGCACGTTCACCGGCGTGGTGCCGCTGGCGGGCGGACGGTTCCGAGGCGTTTCCGCTTTCGGCGCAGCGTCTTTTTTTCCCGTTTCGGCGGATTCGGTCTGCTTCTCCGTCTCCTGCGTAAAGCGGCTGACCGTCTGACGGACGTTCTTTCGAACGGTTTTCAGCATTTCTTCCACGGAATCGGCGGAGGCGCTGCGGGTCAGGCGAACCTTATACCCAAGCACCCACGAGAGGATCACCCCGGCCAGCACCACATAGGGCGCGGCCAGCGCCGCCACGATCATCACCAGTGCGTTCAGATAGACGATGCAGGTGTCGCCCTTAGTGATCTTCAAATGCAGCCGCAAAAGGAAATCCACCACGCCGTGAAAGCCGTTGTCGGCGGGCGCGTTCTTCCCCTCCCCCTTCAGGCGGCCGTTCCGTTCCAGATCGACCAACGCCCGGGCCAGACTGCCGTCGTGATATTCCAGCAGGTTCACGGCCTCCTCGTAGGTGATGCCGCTTTTTTTGCGGAGGATCTCTATATCTTCAATGGTGTACCTTGCCACACGCTCGTCTCCTTCCGTCCTTTTTGACGCATTCAGCATACCACATTCCCGGAAAAAATGCTTGAAGAAATGCTGAAACATTTCTGAGAATCTCATGAGCAGCGCTTGACAGCTTTTTCCATTCATGGTACGTTTTTTGAGAAATTAGTTGCCTATGCAACCATTTAGATGCAGGAGAAAAAAGATGCCTTCCTTTACCCACAGTCTGAACATCATCGGCCGCTGCACTCAGATGCAGCGCGGCGCCGTCCTGAAAGAATTGGGCGTCTGCGGCGGTCAGGTGCCCTATCTGCTGCGCCTGTGCCGCTGTCCCGGCCTGACGCAGGAGGAACTGGCCAAGGCGCTGTATTTCAACAAGTCCACCGTTACAAGACAGATCGCCGCGCTGGAGCGGCAGGGCCTTGTGCGGCGGGAGCCCTGCCCGGAGGATCGCCGCTGCCAGCTGGTCTACCCCACTGAGCGGGCCTTGGAGATCGTCCCGAAGGTTCGGAAGCTGGTCTGTGACTGGAACGATCATCTGCTGGCCGAGCTGTCGGAAGACGAACGCAGGCAGCTGCAGGCCCTGATGGAGCGGGTCTCCCAGCGGGCACGGGACTACATCGACCGGGAAGTGGGGTGGGACGCATGAAACGGATCCTCGGATATTTGAAACCGCTGCTGGGACGGATGCTGACGGGCTTTGGCATCAAGCTGGCGGGCACGGTGATGGATCTGGCCATTCCGTGGATCTTGGCCCACATCATTGACGAGGTCGTCCCTACCGGCGACAAGCGGGCTATTTTTCTCTGGGGCGCGGGCATGGCCCTGTGCGCGGTCATCGCGCTGGCGGGCAACGTTATCGCCAACCGCCGGGCCTCCGCCGTGTCCCGGGACGCGACCCGGTGCATCCGCCACGATCTGTTTGAAAAAGTCGAGCACCTGTCCGCCCGGCAGATGGACGAATTGACCGTACCCAGCCTGATCTCCCGGCTGACCAGCGACACCTACAACGTCAACCAGACGCTGGGGCGGATGCAGCGGCTGGGCGTGCGCGCGCCCATTCTGCTCACCGGCGGCATCATCGTCACCATGCTGATGGACTTCCGGCTCAGTCTGGTACTGCTGGCCACGCTGCCTCTGCTGGCGCTGGGCATTGCGCTGATCTCCCGCCGGGGCCTGAAGCTGTACGGAACCGTGCAGCAGAACGTAGACCGCATGGTGCGCACCGTCCGAGACGACATTACCGGCATTCGGGTCATCCGCGCCCTGTCCAAGGGCGACTATGAATGCGCCCATTTCCAGCGGGACAGTGAAGCCCTTTCCCGCAGCCAGATTCATGCCGACTCGGTCATGGCGGCCACCAACCCGATGATGCAGCTATTGCTCAATCTGGGGCTGACGGCGGTGGTGGTCTGCGGCGCTTACTGGGTCGATCTGGGGCTGACCAAGCCCGGCAGCATCATTGCGTTTCTGACCTATTTCACCATCATTCTCAACGCCATGATGTCGATAAACAAAATGTTCGTCATGCTCTCCCAGGCGGCGGCTTCGGCGGATCGTATCGCCGAAGTGCTGAACCTGCCGGACGAGGTGCCGCAGGGCGGACTGGCACGGCTGGAAAGTCGCTCCCGCGTCGTTTTCAAGGACGTGTGCTTTTCCTATGCCCAGCCTGCCCGCGGGTATGATCTGGGGCCTGTCACGCTGTCGGTGGGACGGGGCGAAACGCTGGGCGTGATCGGGTCCACCGGCAGCGGCAAGACCACGCTGATCCAGCTGTTGCAGCGATTCTATCCGCTGGGCAAAGGCGCTATCTACGTGGACGGCGAGAACATCGCCGGGATGGAGGAAGCCCGGCTCCACGGACTGTTCGGCGTGGCGTTCCAGTCGGACGCGTTCTTTGCAGGCACCATTTACGAAAATATCGACCTTGGCCGGGGGCTGCCCCGGGAAGCCATTGAAAAGGCGGCCCGCTGCGCGCAGGCGGAAGAATTTATTCTGGCCACGCCGGAGGGCTACGAGCATCCCGTCCGGGCCAAGGCGGTCAATCTGTCCGGCGGGCAGAAGCAGCGGCTGCTCATCGCCCGGGCGCTGGCCGGGAACCCGGAAATTCTCATTCTGGACGATTCATCCAGCGCGCTGGACTACCGCACCGACGCCATGATGCGCTCCGCCGTCCGTCAGGAATACCCGGACACCACGCTGTTATTGGTGGCCCAGCGGGTCAGCTCCGTCAAAAACGCTGACCAGATTCTGGTGCTGGAAGAAGGCCGAATGGCGGGGCTGGGAACTCATGAAGCCCTGCTGCGGGATTGCCCGCTGTACGCCCAGATCGCGAAAATCCAGATGGGAGGGGACGACGATGCCGCCGCGTAACGGAGTGATTCAAAAACCGCGCAACGCCAAAGGAACGCTGCGCCGCCTCGGGCGCTACCTGTGGCAGAGCGCGCCGCTGCTGATCTTGGCGCTTGGCCTGAGCGTAGCGGGAAACCTGTTCCAGCTCATCGGCCCCACCCTGTGCGGCAAGGCCATAGACGCGGTGGCGTGCGGGCCGGGAAAGGTGGATTTTGACACGGTGTTTTCCTATGCCCGGCTAATGGTGCTGTTCTACGCCGCATCGGCGGGGCTGGGGTATCTGGTGCCCCAGATCGTGCTGGGTCTCAGCCAGAAGACCGTGCGCATGATGCGGGCCGACCTGTTCGCCAAGCTGATGCGTCTGCCGGTGCAGTACTTCGACACCCGGCAGACCGGTGATATTTTGAGCCACATCAGCTACGACATCGACACCGTCAACACGTCCCTTTCCAATGACCTTGTGCAGATTTTGACCAGCGTCATCACCGTGGCGGGCGCGCTGAGCATGATGATCCGTATTTCGCCGCTATTGGTGCTGGTGTTTGCGGTCACGGTGCCGCTTTCCGTGCTGTTCACCCGGTTCATGACCCGGCGGGTACGGCCCCTGTACCACAACCGTTCCAAGTGTCTTGGCGAAATGAACGGCTTTGTGGAGGAATACGTTTCCGGTCAGAAGACCATCCGGGCCTATCACCAGGAGGCGGACGTGCTGAATCGTTTCGATAAAAAGAACGAAGCCGCCGTGGAAAGCTACTACCGAGCGGAGTACTACGCCAGCATTACCGGCCCGTCTGTGAATTTCATCAACAATCTTTCCCTGACGCTCATCAGCCTTTTCGGCGCGCTGATGTACCTGACCGGCGGGATCACGCTGGGCAATATTTCCTCCTTCGTGCTGTATTCCCGCAAATTTTCCGGCCCCATCAATGAAGCGGCCAATATTTTCAGCGAGCTGCAGTCGGCGCTGGCCGCGGCGGAGCGGGTCTTCGAGCTGATGGACGAGCCGGAGGAGCCCGCCGATCTGCCGGGGGCGAAGCCGCTGGACGTGCGAGAGGGCCAAGTAGACATCGAGCACCTGAACTTCGGCTACGACCCTCACCGTCTCATTCTGCGGGATGTGAACCTGACCGCCGCTCCGGGCAGCATGATCGCCATCGTCGGCCCCACCGGCGCGGGCAAGACCACGCTGGTGAACCTGCTCATGCGCTTCTATGACCCCCAGTCCGGGGCGATCGCCATCGACGGCCAGTCCATCCACCATGTGACCCGTTCCAGCCTGCGGGGCGCGTTTTCGATGGTGCTGCAGGATACATGGCTGTTCAACGGCACGGTTCACGATAATATCGCCTACGGGAACCCCGGCGCAACCCGGGAAAAGGTGATCGAAGCGGCCAAGGCCGCCCACATCCACAGCATGATCCAGCGGCTGCCCAAGGGCTACGACACCCTGTTGACCGAGGACGGCGTGAACATTTCCAAGGGGCAAAAGCAGCTGATGACCATTGCCCGGGCCATGCTGCAGCCCGCCCACCTGCTGATTCTGGACGAAGCCACCTCCAACGTGGACATCCGCACAGAAGCCCTCATTCAGGAGGCCATGCGGGCGCTGATGCAGGATAAGACCTGCTTCGTCATCGCCCACCGGCTGTCCACCATCCGCAGCGCTGACCTGATCCTGGTGGTGCAGGACGGACAGATCGTGGAGCAGGGGCGGCACCAGGAGCTTCTCCGCCGGGACGGTGCTTATGCCGCCATGTACCGGGCTCAATTTGCCTGATTTATCCCATAAAGAAATTGATACCGATGAAGATTACCCCGATCATCCAAAATGGACATTCCTGTGCCCATGTGGAGGGAGACGATGTTCTCTGCTTCGGCGCTTGACGTGATACAGGCCCAATACGAAGCAGGCAGCAAGCGCATCGTAATTGCCAAAAAGCGCCTTCATCCCGATTTTTTCCTTCGCAGCACGGGCCTTGCGGGCGAAGTTCTGCAAAAGTACGTCAACTATGCCGGAAAAATCGCCATCTACGGCGGCTTTTCCGGCTACACCAGGAAACCCCTGCGTAATTTCAGACTGGAAAATAAGCAGGGCCGGGACGTTATTTTCGTCCCGACCCTGCAGGAAGCCATTGATCGGCTGAAACGGTAAAAAATCCCCTTACGCCAGCCCGAAAAACAAAATCCCCATCAGCGCCGAAAGCCCGATCATTGCCATGGGTGACGGCGCTTTTTTCCGCGTTTTCTTCCAAAAGAGATGCACCGCCCAGAGCAGGACGAAAATTGCCAGACTTTTCCAGTCCGGCGTAAAGCGGTCGCCCCAACGTTGGAACTGCACCAGCGATTTCAGGCCCATGGTAACGGCGGTAGCCAAAATCATCGCCACCACGCAGGGCCGCACCCCGGACAGGAACGCCTGCACCCCGGCATACTGAAGAAAATTGCGGATCAGCGCCGCGATCACCAGAATAATGACAAAAGAGGGCAGCACCACGCCCAGCGTCGCCGCCAGTGCGCCGAAGAATCCCCCCTGGGTGGAGCCCACAAAGGTAGCGGTATTGACGGCAATGGGCCCAGGAGTGGATTCGGACACGGCGATCAGGTTCAGGAATTCTTCCTCCGTCAGCCAGCCGTTGCCCAGAACTGCCTCCCGCACCAGCGCGATCATGCCATACCCTCCGCCGAAGGAAACGGTGCCGATCTCCAAAAAGGTCAGGAACAGTTTCAGGTAGATCATTTTTGTTCCGCCCCCTTCTTTTTCAGACACGCAGCGCCATAAATCATCAGTCCGATCACACCGCCCAGCAGAATATAAAAAACGGAGGAAAACGACACGGCCAGCACAGAACCCGCCAGCATGGCCGCGAAAACGCCGCCCAGCAGAACCAGATTCAGCGGCGTTTTTTCCAGCCCCTTCCACAGCTTCAGTCCGGCGCTCAAAATCAGGTAGATTACGCAGACCTGAATGCCCCGAAAGGCGCAGCCCACCAACCGCAGACTCAGGAATCGATCGAAAAACAGCGAGATCAGATAAATGATCCCGAAGGACGGCAGGCACACACCCAGTGTGGCCACCGCCGCCCCGGCTGTACCAGCCATTTTATAGCCGATATAGGTGGCGGAGTTGACCGCCACCGGGCCGGGCGTGGACTCGGCAATGGCAACCATATCCATAAATTCCTTCTGTTCCAGCCAATTCCGTTTTTCCACAAATTCATTTTCCAGCAGGGCGATCATGGCGTATCCCCCGCCAAACGTAAACGCCCCGATCTTCAAAAACACTAAAAACAGCGTCCGCAGCATGGCCTTTCCTCCCTCGGACGGACTTTCCGTCTTTCGTCAGTCAGCATAGCATATTCCCGGCTGCAAGGCAAGATTTCCTTATCAGTTGTCGATCCCGCAGTTGCTTCGCGTTTTCCAGCAGAACCGGCCCTTTTATTTTGTCTGAATAAAAAAATTCGCGGAGCAGCTGCCCCGCGAAGCTTGTTTTATTCAAACGATCAGTCGCCCATATTGATGCCCATATTCCGGGCAGTGACGGCCACCGGGTCGTCCATGGGAACGGGCTTGGGCACCCCGGCGATATCCTTCAGGTCGTTGTGGACGATCTTGTTGCCCTTCAGGGCCACGGTCACGCCGTAATGCTCATCCCGGATCAACTGAGCCGCGTGTACGCCGAACTGGGTGGACAGCACCCGGTCATAGGCGCTGGGGCTGCCGCCGCGCTGGATGTGGCCGGGTACCACGCTGCGGGCCTCCACGCCCACCAGTTCTTGCAGCTGCGCCGCAATGCGCTTGGAGATGCAGTCGTAGGGCAGCGAAGCACGGTAGGCTTCCCGCTCCTTCTTCTTCATCTTGGACTCCTCCACGCTCATCGCGCCCTCAGCCACGGCCAGAATGGAGAAGGGCTTCTTGCTGTTGGCCCGGGCCTCCACGGTCTCCGCCACGCGGTTGATGTCGTAGGGAATTTCGGGCAGCAGGATCACATCCGCGCCGCCTGCCACGCCGGAGTACAGCGTCAGCCAGCCCGCCTTGTTGCCCATGATCTCGATGACCATGCAGCGGCCATGGCTGGTGGCGGTGGTGTGGATGCGGTCGATGACCTCGGTGGCGATATCCACCGCCGTGTGGAAGCCAAAGGTGAAATCCGTGCCGTAAATATCGTTGTCGATGGTCTTGGGCAGACCGATCACGTTCAGGCCTTCTTCACTGAGCAGGTTGGCGGTCTTGTGGGTGCCGTTGCCGCCCAGCGTGACCAGACAGTCCAGCTTCAGGTCCTTATAGGTCTTTTTCATGGCGGCGACCTTGTCCACGCCGTTTTCCTCGATGATCCGCATATTGCGGAAGGGCGTGCGGCTGGTGCCCAAAATGGTGCCGCCCAAGGTCAGGATGCCGGAGAACTGCTTCTTGCGCATTTCCTGATAGTCGCCCTCGATCAACCCGCCGTAGCCGTTTCGGATGCCGATGATCTCCGCGTCAAACATTTCATAAGCAGCGCGCGCAACGCCGCGGATAGCCGCGTTCAGGCCCGGGCAGTCGCCGCAGCTGCTCAAAATACCGATTCTGCGCTTCATCAGAACATTTCCCCTTTCTTATGTATGTTCTTCTCTGCTTTCGGGCGCATTATACGCCCAGATAGGCTTTCTGTTCCTCGGAAAGAACGTCGATGGACACGCCCAGCGCTGTCAACTTCCGGGTGGCCACCGCCTTGTCGATGTCCACCGGCACGGAGTACAGATCGGGCTTCATGTCCCGGCCGCACTCCGCCATACGGCGGGCGCACTCGGCCTGCAGGGCAAAGCTCATGTCCATGATCTCCGCCGGATGGCCGTCGCCTGCCGCCAGATTCACCAGCCGCCCCTCGGCCAGCAGATAAATGGTTTTGCCGTTGGGCAGCAGGAAGCCCTCGATATTGTGCCGTACTTCGCGGCTTTCCTTCGCCAGAGCGCGCAGCCCGGCCACGTCCACCTCCACGTCGAAGTGGCCCGCGTTGCACAGGATAGCGCCCTCCTTCATTTCCAGCATATGCTCGGGGCGGATCACGCCGTCGCAGCCAGTCACGGTGACGAACCAGTCGCCTACCTTGGCCGCCTCCGCCATGGGCAGCACGGTAAAGCCGTCCATCACGGCCTCGATGGCCTTCACCGGGTCGACCTCGGTCACAACGACCTTCGCGCCCAGCCCCTTGGCCCGCATGGCCACGCCTTTGCCGCACCAGCCGTACCCGGCCACCACGACGGTGGTGCCCGCCACCACCAGATTGGTGGTGCGCATCACGCCGTCCCACACGCTCTGTCCGGTGCCGTAACGGTTGTCGAACAGGTGCTTGCAGTCCGCGTCGTTGATATTGAACATGGGGAACCGCAGCTGGCCCGCCTTGGCCCGGTTGCGCAGGCGAATGATGCCGGTGGTGGTCTCCTCGCAGCCGCCCCGCAGGTTGACCGCCCACTCGGGGTGCTCTTCGTGCAGGATATGCACCATATCGCCGCCGTCGTCGATAATGACGTCCGGCTTCACGGACAGGGCCCTGCACTGGAAGTCATGATATTCTTCCAGTGTGCAGCCGTGGGTCGCCAGCACGGTCACGCCCCGGCTGGCCAGTCCGGCGCATACATCGTCCTGCGTGGACAAAGGATTGGAGCCGGTGGCGTACACTTCGCCGCCGCCTTCGTGGATCACCTGCGCCAGATAGGCGGTCTTCGCTTCCAGATGAACGCTGACCACCACTTTCAGCCCGGCAAAGGGCTGTTCTTCCCGAAACTGTTTGGCAATGCCGCTCAAAACGGGCATGTGCTTTTCAACCCAGTCGATTTTCTGAATCCCCTGCGGGGCCAGATCGATATCCCGAATCACGGAATCCATGTAATCACCTCTCCTAAAATATCTTGGAATATTTTACCATATCTGTTCCATGTGCGTCCATAGAAAGGCGGAATTTTTCCCCTGTGCCCTCGCCTTATGATTCAAACAAAAGAAAAGACCAGCGCGGTTTGAAACCGTACTGGTCTTCTGGCTTTGTCATTACTGAGCCACAGGATAAACGCTGACCTGCTTCTTGTCGCGGCCCAGACGCTCGAAACGAACGATACCGTCCACCTTGGCGTACAGGGTATCGTCGCTGCCGATGCCCACGTTCAGGCCGGGATGGATGTGGGTGCCGCGCTGGCGGACCAGAATGTTGCCGGCCAGAGAGAACTGACCGTCGGCACGCTACGGGCCAAGGCGCTTGCTTTCGCTTTCGCGGCCGTTGCGGGTGGAGCCCATACCTTTTTTATGAGCGAAAAACTGAAGATTCAGCTTCAACATGATAATGTCCTCCCATCATTGATTTTCAGATGCTTAGGGTATTCCTGCGCCACGTCGCGCAATCCCTGCAAAACGGTGCGGAAGACGACCTGAGCGTCGTGCTCCTGCTCCGGGGAAAGCGTTTCCGGCAGCGCTACCGAAATTTCCGTCGCGGCTTCGTCCTGCGAAACCAGCGGCACCAGACCGGCGGCGCTTTCCATGGCGTTGGCACAGGTGGTGATGAGGGTGCTGACCGCCGCGCAGACGATATCCCGTCCGCTTTCGGCGTAGCCTGAGTGGCCGCTGACCGTCAGCGAGCGCACGCCCCGCTCATCCCGGCATACGACGACGCGGGTCATCAGCCGATCGAAGTGATTTCCACCTTGGTGTAGGCCTGACGATGGCCGGCACGGCGATGGTAATTCTTCTTGCTCTTGTACTTGTAGATCAAGATCTTTTCGCCCTTCACCTGAGCGACGACCTTGCCCTCGACCTTCGCGCCGGCCAAGGTGGGAGTGCCGACTTCCACACCGTCTTCGCTGCCCAGCATCAGCACGTCGAAGTTAACGGTAGAGTCCACTTCCTGATCCAGTTTTTCCACGTAGATAACGTCTCCCTGAGACACACGGTATTGCTTGCCACCAGATACGATCACTGCATACATGGTCAAGCACCTCCTGATCCATACTCGCCAAGCGCCGGGCGGCGATCTACGCACTTCAAAGCCCCGCTTGAGCGGCTCACCCAGTTAATATATCACGGAACCGGCCTTTTTGTCAATGGCAAACCCGATGTGCGTCCCGTTTTTTTCGAAGTTCTTCGTCAAAACTTTTCCGTCCGATTGACAAGCCTTTCGTCCGTCCGCTACAATAGACGCTGCGTGACGGAAGACGATTTCCGGGCGTGAAAGGACGAATCAAACCTATGACTCAAAAACGCTCGTTTCTCCGGGCAACCGCCGTTCTGCTGGCGTTGCTGCTCCTTTCCGTATTTGCACCCGCCGCGGCGGAAACCGCCGAAGCGCCGCAGCAGACTGTCTTCGTTTTCGATCAGGATCGGGAGATGGATCTCTGGCAGCAGGACAAGACGCTGCGGGTCTTCTGTATTCCCGTGGGCGCGCAGGATTGCTACTTCATCACCTGCGAAGGCCACACCATGGTGCTGGACTGTGCGGGCGTAGGACGGGAACCCACGCCGGATTTCCTTTTCCGGCTGTGTGACGCGCTGGGGATCGACCGGCTGGACTTTGCTTTCAACACCCATCCTCATCGGGATCATATCAACGGCTTTGCAGAGCTGCTTGCCAAAATTCCGGCGGACGAATACCTTTCCACCTTTCCGCTGGATTCGGACAAATACCAGCGCCAGCTGATCCATCAGCTTCGGGAGCTGAACATTCCCATCCGTGTCTGCGAAGCGGGCGAGGCCCTGTCGCTGGGCGGGGCGCAGCTGGAAACCTACCGCTACATGGGCACCAAAAACACCAACGACCGTTCCATGGTAGTGCATATCCGCTATGGGGAACGGAGCATCCTGTTTACGGCGGACATCGGTCTGACCGCTCAGCGGGATCTGGCGCGAGAATATGCCGGGCAGTTCAAGAGCGATATTCTCAAGCTCCCCCATCATGGCGTGGGCGGTATCTCTCCCGACCTGCTGGATGTGGTCTCGCCGGAGCTGTGCTTTGTGTCCAACGGCCCCACCAGCCATGACGTGAAGCTGCAGAAAACCGCCGTTCTCAAGCGGAACCTTCCTCTGTATTTCACCTCCCGTCAGCCGCTGGTTCTGCTGACCGACGGCGAAATCTGGGAAGCGCAGCAGTGGCCCGCCGACAGCCTGATGCTGCCCTGGTATCAATATCAGCCGGAGCAGAGCGAAAAATAAGGATATTTTCAATCTGTTCACAATCCGCGCTTGTACTTTACGAAAGAATTTGCTATAATTTGCCTATCATTGGAAAGGGGTTAATGAAAATGATTTCGATTTACGCTCTGGAAACCGCCGCCAGCACTGCTGCGGCCACCGCCGCTGACGGAACCGCCACCACCGCTAACGCCGGCCTGGTGGAAATGCTCGGGATGCTGCTGCCGCTGATCCTGATGTTCGTGGTGTTCTACTTCTTCCTGATCCGTCCCCAGAAAAAGAAGGACAAGAAGGTCAAAGACATGCTGGCCGCGCTGAAGCCCGGCGACCGCATCTGCACCATCGGCGGCATCTATGGCACCATCAAGAGCATCAAAGATGACACCATTGAGTTGTCCGTGGGCCGTGAAGACACCAAGATGATCGTTGCCCGTTGGGCCATCCGCAATGTGGAAGAAGTCACCGTGGAAAATGACGGCGAACTGCTGAACTAAGTTTCTCTGCCATACAGGCATAACAGCCTCCCTCGTTCGCATAGGGTAGTACAAAGCGAACGAGGGAGGTTTTTTCTATGGCTGCAACAACTCAGGCCGCCTCCCGTCCCACGCGCAGGCGTTCGGGACGGCGGCAGCAAACGCTTCTGACGAAACTGATCCGCGGGGTACTGGGGGCGGTCGGGGTGACGCTGGCCTGCATCCTGCTCTTTGCTTTCATGATGCAATGGCTCAAGCCCTCCGACGGCGTCATTCGGGTAGTGAACCAGCTGATCAAGCTGGCGGCTATTTTTGTAGGCGTTCGTCTGGCCGTTGGCACGGGCGGCGAGCGTGGCCTGTTGACCGGCGCTCTGGTGGGTTTCCTTTACATGCTCCTGGGGGTGGTGCTCTACGCCCTCCTTTCCGGCCAGCAGTTACCCCTGACCTCCTATCTCAGCGACATCGCCATGGGTGTAGCGGGAGGCGGTATTGCAGGCGCACTGTTTTCCCGGGGATAATGGTTCCATTCCAGTCCCGCTGCTCTGATAGCGTTTTTTCAGAGCAGCGGGTGTGTTTTTTCCGTTTTGTTTTTCGTCCCACCTCGCTGAAAAAATTTGGATTCCACTATTGCTTTTTTTTCGGACGCATGTTATACTTATTTTCGTTGCTGATGCTTTACATCATCAGTCGTCAAAATGGGATTATAGCTCAGTTGGTTAGAGCGCCACGTTGACATCGTGGAGGTCATAGGTTCGAGCCCTACTAATCCCACCACTTCCCGGAAACCTTGATTGATAAGGGTTTTCGGGATTTTTGTTTTGCACTTTTTGACGTAAATTTCAGCGGCTAAAACGGATTTTATCCCAAAAGACATACATTTGGATAAACATGCATACCTCCAACCCTTTATGTTTCAAGGGGTTGGTGGTACTTTTTCGCCTACTTTCAGACATACTCATCACTGAGCAATAGTGAATATCGTATTCAATGTCCGCCCGGCGTTTTTTTGATGCCTTCTTCTCTCGTTTCGATATAATCCCGAATAGCCGCGCGTTCCATCAGCGCTGATATAACGTTGATGATAAAAGTAAATCACGTTTGTGTCACTTGTTATTCATCTCGATCTCTCAAGTCACACTTCAGCGTTTTGCCCGTTTAAAATCGCCTCTTTCCTAGATATAAAACTAAAACAGTCCCAAAAAGATTTGCCCCCTCTGCCCATCTATGCTATAATAATCCTAAGCAATGCTGCGGAGGCCGTATGAAGCGGAAAGACGGATGGATTTTGCTGGCAATTCTGGCGCTGGCGTTTCTCTGCTATTTATTTTTCGGTCGGACGGGAAAAGAGACGGCCAAAGGAACGCCTATGGTTCGTATCTCCGCACCCGGGCAGGAGACCCGGCTGATCGCCCTTGACCAGGAAGAAATGCTGACCCTCGAAGGTGAAAACGGCGCGCGCAATGTGGTGAGAATTTTTCCCGGAGGATTTTCCATGGCGGAAAGCAACTGCCGCAATCAGGATTGTCTCCGGCAGGGAAGCGTCACGGCGGAAAACGCCGGTTTGCGGCCGCTGGGCGGGAAAATCATCTGCCTGCCCCATCAACTGGTACTGGAACTGGTCTTCGAGGACGAAGAATCCATAAGGCTGGAGGTCACGCCATGAAGAACACGCAACGATTGTCGCTGGGGGCGCTCCTTCTGGCCGTGATGCTGGTGCTGGGCTATCTGGAAAGCCTGATTCCCCTGACGGGAATGCCGGGCGTAAAGCCGGGGCTTTCCAACTGCGTGCTGATGTTCTCGCTGGAGTGGCTGGGCGGTGGCATGAGCTTCGGCCTGATGGCCGGCAAGGTGCTGCTCAGCGGCCTTCTCTTCGGCAGTCCCTTTTCCATGCTGTACGCGCTGGCCGGAGGCCTTTGCAGCATGGCGACGATGCTGTGCCTTCGGAGGGGTCCCGGCGTCAGCCTGACCGGCGTGGGCATGGCAGGCGGCGCGGCCCATAATCTGGCTCAGGTGCTGCTGGCCATGCTGCTTCTGCAAACGCCCTCTCTGATTTCCTATCTGGCGCTGCTTCTGCCGGTGGGCGCGGCCATGGGCTTCGTCACGGGGCTGATCGCCAGCCGGCTGCAGGTTCATCTTCGTTTCCCTATTCAAAAGAATGTTCTCCATTCTGCTGCAAATGAAAGGACGACCCAACCATGAAAAGCAAAGCCTGGCTCATCCTCTGCGTCATTACCATCATTGCCGGAGTGGCTCTCGGCTGCACCAACCTGCTCACCAAGGACAGCATCGCGGAGCAGGAGGTCATTGCGCTCAACGCCGCCCGCACTTCCGTCATGGCCTCCGCCACGGAATTTGTGGAGGAAGCGCTGCCGGAGGGTTCCTCGCTGACCAGTCTGCACCGGGCCGTGGCGGATGGAAACACCCTCGGTTACGTGGGTCAGACCACCGTACAGGGCTTCGGCGGCCCCATCGTCGTGGTCATGGGCGTAGATAATAATGGCACCGTCACCGGGATTTCCGTAGGCGGAAGCGACTTTGCCGAGACGGCCAATCTGGGTACCCGCACCCGGGAGCCTGAATTTACCGACCGCTTTCCCGGCCTTACCTCCACGCCGGTCATGAATGAAAACGTGGACGCGATCTCCGGCGTGACCGTGTCCTCCAGCGCGGTCATCAGCGGCGCGGCGCAGATCTACGATGCGATTGCCGCCGTGGAATAAACTTTCCCTGACGCAAAACAGCACCCCATTTTCCAACAGAAAATAGGGTGCTGTTCTTTTTATTTTGGGGAAGTCCGATCAGCCCAGCTTTGCCACCGCTTCGGCGATGGCCGCTTCATCAGGCCGCATGGCTTCGATAGTGTCGCCCAGCAGCTTGTCCAGCTCCCAGCCCAGCCTTTCCGCGCCCTGACGGATCACGTCTCGTGAGCATCCTGCGGCGAATTTCTTATCCTTGAATTTCTTCTTCAGGCTGGAAAGCTCCATATCCGCCACGCTGTGGCTGGGACGCATCCGCGCCGCCGCGCCGATCAGGCCGGTCAATTCGTCGGTAGCGAACAGTACCTTCTCCATTTCCAACTCCGGCTTTACGTCCACACAAAGGCCGTAGCCGTGGCTCACCACCGCGTGAATGAAAGCGTCCTCCGCGCCGATTTCCCGCAAAAGCTCCGGGGCCTTAACGCAGTGCTGCTCCGGGTATTTTTCAAAATCCACGTCGTGCAGAAGGCCCACCAGCCCCCAGAAATCTTCTTCCGCGCCGTAGCCCAGCTTCCGGGCGAAATACCGCATTACGCCTTCCACCGTCAGCGCATGCTGAATATGAAAGGGTTCCTGATTGTATTTGATCAAAAGGGCGTATGCCTGCTCCCGGGTGATCTTCGTTTCCATGGCAGTTCCCTCGCTTTCATTGGTTTGGGCTATTGTAGCACCATCCGGGCAAAAGTGCAAACGGCCGGACCCCTTGACGCATTCCCGAAAAAAAGGTATCATTTTTGTGCTGCGCAAAGGCGTTTGGAGCCTTTTCGATGGGCGGCAAAGAAAGGGAAACCTGCCATGAAAATCATTCCCAATAATTTGAAACGGATGTATGATCTCTACGCACCCGAGTACGAGCAGAAAGCGCTGGAGGTACTCCGCAGCGGCTGGTATATTCTGGGCCGGGAAGTTGAGCATTTTGAAAAAGAATTTGCCTCTTATATGGGCGCGAAGCACTGCGTGGGACTGGCCAACGGACTGGACGCGCTGTGGATGAGCGTGCATCTTTTGGACATCGGCCCGGGAGACGAAGTCATCGTCTGTTCCAACGCCTACATCGCCTGTGTGATGGGCATTACGAAGGCTGGCGCAACGCCGGTCTTTGTGGAGCCGGACGAATATGACAATCTGGACGCGGAAAAAATCGAAGCGGCCATCACGCCCCGCACAAAGGCGATTATGCCCGTACACCTTTACGGCATGAGCTGCGATATGGGCCGGGTAATGGAAATCGCCCGGAATCATCACCTGCGGGTGATCGAAGACTGCGCGCAGGCCCACGGCACTCATTTTCACGGGAAAACGCTGGGCACCTTCGGCGATGTGGGCTGCTTCAGCTTTTACCCCACCAAGGGGTTGGGCGCTTTCGGCGACGGTGGCTGCATCCTGACGGATGACGACGGGCTGGCGGAGAAATTCCGTACCTTCCGCAACTACGGCAGCAGTGTCCGCTACCACTTCGACGTGGTGGGGGCCAACAGCCGTCTAGACGAGCTGCAGGCGGGGCTGCTTCGGGTGAAGTTGACCCATCTGGACGAGATGAACGCAGAGCGGAACCAGATCGCCGCCCGGTATCTGACCGGCATTACGAACCCCTGCGTCCACCTGCCCCGCATCCGCCCGGACAGCGACAGCACGTGGCACCAGTTTGTCATCCACACCGAGTACCGGGACGAATTGGCTGCGTTTCTGACCCAGCGGGAAATCGGCACGGTGATCCATTACCCCATCCCGCCCCATCTGAGCAGGGCCTACGCTTATCTGGGCTACCATCCGGGGGCTTTTCCCATTGCCGAGCGCTACGCGGGCGAGGTGCTGAGCCTACCCATGTACAATGGCATCACCCGGGAGGAGCAGGATTTCGTGATCGACTCCATCAATGCCTTTGCGCCGGGGAGGGACTAAGCCATGTCTGCCTTTTCCGTTCTCCCCTATACGGAGGAACAGCAGGAGCGCTGGGACCGCTTCGTCATGGAGCAGTCCGCCAACGGCACTTTTCTGCAGACCCGCCGTTTTTTGAACTATCACCCTGCCGGCCGTTTCCGGGATGATTCCCGGATGATCTTCCACAAACAGGAGCTGGTGGCGGTCTGCCCCGCCGCCGACGGGCTGATCGACGGGCGGCGGGCCTTTCGTTCCCACCCCGGCAGCACCTTCGGCGGATTGATCGTCGCCCCTTCCCTGCAGCGGGCCCCCAAGCTGGTGGAGCTGGTCTCCGCATTGAACGGGCAGCTTCTGGCCGACGGCTACGAGTTGGCGGAGCTGAAGCAAACCTCCGCCCTGTTCAGCAGCCAGCCGGACGACGGGCTGGAATACGCCCTGTATCAGCAGGGGTACACGCAGGAGATAGAAATTTCCTGCTGGCTTCCGCTGGACAGGCCCTATGACGAACTGCGGAAGGCCTATTCCTTTAACAAGCGCTACGACCTGAAAAAAGCGGAAAAGCAGGGGCTTTCCGAGGCAATGTTGGAAACGGAAGAAGACATCCGCCAGTTTCACGCGCTGCTGTGTCTGAACCTGCGCAAATTTGACGCGGTGCCTGTCCACACGGCAGAAGAACTGATCGACTTCCGTCATTCCCGGCTGCGGGACGAGGTCAGCTTTCTGGGGCTTCGCACCCCGGAGGGGGCGCTGGCTGCGGCGGCCTGCCTGTTCTATTTCGCTCAGACCAATGTACTGCACACCCAATATCTGGCCACCGATACCGGCATTACCGCCTATGTTCCCTCCACGCTGCTCTATGACGCGGTCATCCGGGAAGGCCTGCGCCGGAACTGCAGCGCCGTCAGCTTCGGCACCTGCACCCACGACCGGGGGCGGGTGCTCAACACCGGCCTGATCCTGAACAAAGAGGGATACGGCACCCAGCACTCTCTCAACCGCATCTTTACGAAAAATCTGTTATCCGAAAACGGAGGCGCGCCCGTATGAACCGACGTGAAGTACAAATGCTGACCTTTCCCCAGCACGGCGACCAGCGGGGCCATCTGGTGGTGGTGGAGGGGGAGCAGGACATTCCCTTTGTGGTCAAGCGCATCTTTTATATGTACGGCTCCGACCGGGATGTGGTGCGGGGCCAGCACGCCAACCGGCGCTCTGAATTTGTCCTCATCAACGTGTCCGGCCAGAGCAAAATCCGGGTGGACGACGGGCTGGGCAACGAGGCGGTGTTCTCCCTGAACCGCCCCCACACGGGCATTTATCTGCCGCCCATGATCTGGAAGGATATGTACGATTTTTCACCCGACTCCATCCTGCTGGTTTTGTCCAGCGAGCACTACGACGCGGAGGAATACATCCGCGATCACGATGAATTTGTCAGAGAGGTCAAAGCCCATGCCTAAGCTGTCGATCGTGGTACCCGTCTATTATAATGAAGACAACCTGCGCCCCCTGTACGCCGACCTGAAGGAAAAGCTGCTGGATCGGGACAACCCCTTTGACGTGGAAATCGTCATGGTGGACGACGGCAGCGGCGACCGCAGCTATCAGGTGATGGAAGAACTGAAGGCGCAGGACGAGCGCATCCATATCTACCACCTGAGCCGAAATTTCGGCAGCGACGCGGCGGTGCTGTGCGGCCTTGTACAGAGCACGGGTGACTGCGCCGTGGTCAAATGCGCCGACCTGCAGGAGCCCACGGAAATGATCTACGATATGTATGAAAAATGGGCCGAGGGCAACAACGTGGTGCTGGCCGTCCGGGAAGGCCGGGAGGAAGGGCGGATGCAGATTTTTTTCGCCAACGCCTACTACGCCCTGACCCGGAAATTCGCCTTCCCCCAGATGCCCAAGACCGGCTTCGACGTGTATCTGCTGGACCGCAAGGTCATTGAGGTACTGGAGCGGATGGATGAGCCCAACAGTGCCCTCAGCGGTCAGATTCTCTGGGCGGGCTTCAGGACCGCCACGGTGGGCTACGTACGCCGCGCCCGGGAGATCGGTTCCAGCAAATGGACGCTGCGCAAAAAGATTCGGCTGGTAGCCGACACCCTGTTCAGCTTTTCCACGCTGCCCATCACCATCGTGACATGGCTGGGCGGCCTGAGCTGCGTAGGTTCGATCCTCTGGGCGCTGGACGCGCTCATCAGCAAGCTGTCCGGCAGGATCGACGTGACCGGCTGGACCATGATGTTCATTTTCCAGTTGCTGGCCTTCGGCGTTATCATGCTGACGCTGGGTCTGCTGGGCGCTTACCTCTGGCGCACCTTTGACGCGGCCCGCCGCCGTCCCCCCTACCTGATCGAGCGTGCCGACAGCGAAGTGCCGCTGGATCGGAGGGGCCTCCGATGAAGCTGCCCGGTTTTCTTTCCCAAAACGAAAAGCTGCGGGAGTGGCTGACCCAGTTCGTCAAATTCGGGCTGGTGGGCGCGGTCAACACCCTGCTTTCACTGGGGATCAACTACCTCTTCATCTGGCTCGACCCGTCGCTGTACCTGTGGGGCAATTTCGTGGGCTGGGCTGTCAGCGTGCTGAACGCCTTTTACTGGAACAACCGCTTCGTCTTTCAAAAAAGCGCCGCCACCCGAAAGGAGCTGTGGCTCCGTTTGGGGAAAAGCTATGTTTCCTACGGCGCATCCTTTCTTTTGTCCACGCTGCTGATGTGGCTGGAAGTGCAGGTCCTCGGCCTATCGGAGTGGCTTTCCCCCATCCTGACGCTGATCGTCACCATCCCGCTCAATTTCGTGGTCAACAAGCTATGGACATTCCGCAAATAAGGCCCTTCGGGGCTTTTTTGCCGCGCACGATCAAAATTTGACGTTTTCTTGACCTGCCGCTGGGATTGTGATAAGGTATTTTTATGCGTTTTGGCTGAATAGGAGGAATGAAAATGGCCAGAAAGAGCAGACGTCTGGACTCGGACATGACGCAGGGAAGCATTTGGCGTCAGTTGATCGAGTTTTCTCTTCCCATGATGATCGGGCTGATTTTCCAGCAATTATACAACACGGTGGATACCATTGTGGTGGGCCAGTTTGTAGGTAAGGAAGCGCTGGCCGCCGTGGGCACCACATCCAGCATCATCAACATGCTGGTGGGCTTCGCCGCCGGCCTTTCCACCGGCTCCAGCGTGATCATTTCCCAATGCTACGGCAGCCGCGATCACGAAGGATTGCACAAAGCCGTGCATACCTCCATCAGCATCACCTTTATTCTGGCCGTGGCCTTTACCGCTCTGGGCGTTCTGGGGGCGGACACGCTGCTGCGGCTCCAGTCCACCCCGGAGGACGTCTTCCCGGAGGCGCATACCTACCTGACCATTTATTTTTCCGGTCTGCTGGGACTGCTGCTTTATAATATGGGTTCCGGCATTCTTCGGGCCGTGGGCGATTCCCGCCGCCCGCTGTACTTTCTGGTTTTCTCCGCCGTTATCAATACCGCGCTGGATCTGATCTTTGTGGTGGTGCTGGGCATGGGCGTAGAAGGCGTGGCCTATGCCACCATCATTGCCCAGTTTCTCAGCGCGCTTCTGACCCTGTTCGTGCTGACCCGGGATCATGCGCCCTACGGCATTCACTGGAACCGGCTGTGCATTGATCTTCCCACCCTTAAGCGGATCATCTCCATCGGTCTGCCCAGCGGAATTCAGCAGGCTATCACTTCCTTCTCCAACGTATTCGTACAGGGTTATATCAACTTCTTCGGCTCTGCCTGCATGGCGGGCTGGTCCAGCTACAACAAGCTGGACGCCTTTACCCTGATTCCCATGCAGGCCATCGCCATGGCCTCCACCACCTTCGTGGGCCAGAACTACGGCGCGAGGGAAATCGACCGGGCCCGCAAGGGCGTTCGGGACGCGCAGATCCTTTCCATCAGCATCACCATCCTGTGCAGCGTCGTCATGGTCGCCTTCGCCCGTCCGCTGTCCACCATGTTTTCCAACGAAAAAGAGGTACTGGACTTCTCTCAGCATTTCATTACGCTGCAGGCACCGTTCTATTTCCTCATGTGCTATAACCAGACCTACAGCGGCGCGCTGCGCGGCGTAGGCAAGAGCACCATTCCCATGCTGCTGATGCTGTTCTCCTTCGTGCTGTTCCGTCAGACGTACCTTTTCGTCATCAAGAATTTCTTCGGCAACCCGCTCACCGGCATTGCGGTGGCCTATCCCGTGGGCTGGGCCATGTGCTCGCTGCTTTTGACGATTTACTACCGCACCACCATTTTGGGCAAGCGCAGCGCTGCCCCGCAGGCGGAACAGGCCTGACATTCCGAAAGAAGGAGTTCCCTCATGGCGCTGAAAGCCGTACTGATCGCCCCGGACGGGCAAAGGTTGGAACGCTACCGGCAGCTGATCGTCTCTGCGGAAAAGGGCGTGGAGGTCGTTGCCATGGCGGACAGCCTTGCCAAAGGCAAGGAGGAGATCTACCGCTCCATTCCCGATATGGTGCTGATAGATCATGAACAGGCCCTTGATTTTATCGAAAACGCCCATCTGGCGCTGCGCTGGATGTTAGTTTCGGCCGAGCGTTCCTTTGACGCGGCCCTGCGCGCCATTCGGCTGGGGGTGTTCGACTACCTGCCCCAGCCGGTGGACGAAGCCGCCATGGCCGCCGCACTGGAACGGCTAATCAGCCGCAGTGGAATGCAGCCGTCCTATTCCATAGCGCTCCGGCAGGCTCAGCGGGTGCGGCGCAAGGCGCAGCTTTTGAGTATGCTGACCAATATCGGCCAGTATCAGGATCAGCCGGACGAATCTCTGGAGGATGAAACCCTCCCCTTCAACGCCTTTTATATGATGGTGATCCAGAGCCAGAATGGCCAGCAGGCCTCCAAGGAAATTCTTGCGTTGGCGGACGAAACGGTGCAGCGCCTGCAGATCAGTGCGGAAACGCTGCTGTTGTACGACTCCGTGGTGATGTTCGTGATACCGCAGGGCGCTGCAGACTACCAGCAGCAGGCCCGACAGATCGCGGACGAGATCGGCCGTCAGGTGTCGGATGGGCTTCGCATCGGGGTCAGTCTTCCCGGTTCTTCCAAAAACAACGTGCGCGCCAGTTATCAGCAGGCTCGGCGGGCTCTGTGGGATATTTCCCTGATGGACGCGCCCCTGACCATCCAGTTTTACGCCAAATCGCCCGGTGCCAAGCGGGTGACGGACGTATACAAGCAGATGGAAGCCCTGATCGAGAAAGCGGAGCTGACGCAGGAATCGGCCAATGCCGCGGCGGACGCCATCCTGAAGATGAGCGGCCAGCAGTATTCCAACTTGCGGGCGCTGGTATCGCTGTACGCCATGTCGCTGCAGAAGAAATTCGGCTGCCCCGAAAACGATGCGGCCAGTCAGGCACTATATGAGACCTGGTTCGTAGGCAGTGTGGAGGACGTTCATACCTGCCTTACCAACATCTGTGATTCCCTGAAAGCCAGTCTGGAGGTCAAGCGGGGCAAATCTTCCCTGCTGGCTCGGGACGCGTTGGCCTACATCCAGCTCCATGCCATGGAAAACATCAGTCTGGAAAGCATGGCCGCCCGTTTTTACGTCAGCCCCAACTACATTTCCGCCCTGCTGCGGCAGGAGACGGGCATTCCCTTCCGCCAGCACGTGCGCAAGCGCCGCATGGAAATGGCCAAGACCATGTTGGCCGACCCGCGTCTTTCCATAGCGGAGATTGCTCAGGCCGTCGGCTACTCCCAGTACACCACCTTCTACAACCTATTCCGGGAGATGGAGGGGGTCTCCCCCACCGATTATCGGAACAGCCTGCTATAACCGAACCCCGGTTCATCCAGACGAAAGGGCTGAGCCGGGGTTTTCTTGACTTTTCGTCGGGATTTTTCTATCATTACTGATTGAATCATCTGACATCGGAGTGTTGTTTCTATGGAAAATCAAAGCATATATGTCTGGCCCAACTGCAATCAGCGGTACTCTCACCCTAACGGAAATTCTATCTGCTATTGTCCGAATTGTCATTGCGAGCTGGTTCCCAGCGACCGTGAAGGGAGGAACAGCCCTATTCCTAGAAGAACCAGTACTTCAAAACCTTATTCGACCAGTCCCGAAATGTTCGATATCCCGACTTCAAAAGAAGGTTCTTCTTTTGGCTGGATTTACGGTCTAAAATTTTTTGCGTGGTTTGGCTTCTTTGTTATTGTTGTTGGCGGAGTGATTGCTGCCGTTCCCCTTTTCAATTCTTCTGATGCTACTTTTCAAATATCCGGCTTTTTAACCCTTGTTGCATTCATTTGCGGTGGTTTTCTTTTCGTATCCGTCATGATGGTGCTGCTTGGAATGGCCTTCGACCTGAAAACGATTCGTCTTTCTTTAGAAAGAATCCACAGAAATCAACGATGACTTTGTGATATGCAAAAAGGAGCACTTCCCATATGGGAAGCGCTCCTTGCAGACTGTCGAAAAACCCTTGATCGACCGCCTGCGCCCGCGAACAGCGCTTCGCTGGTTCGCAGGAAGAATGCTGCGGCATAAGGCTTAGGGGCTCTGCCCCTAAAACCCCGGCAGGAGGCAGTGCCTCCTGCACCTCCACTTTTTTGACACACTGAAAGGAGCGCTCCCCATATGGGGAGCGCTCCTTGATTCTGCGGCTTACTTTTCCAGTAGGCTCTTGCCGGTCATTTCGGCAGGAACGGCCATGCCCATGCTTTCCAGCATGGTGGGGGCGATGTCCGCCAGCCGTCCGCCGGTGCGAAGCTTGCGGCCGATCATCTCCGAGCCCACCGCAATGAAGGGCACGGGGTTGGTGGTGTGAGCGGTAAAGGGCTCGCCGGTCTTGGGGTCGATCATCTGATCGGCGTTGCCGTGGTCAGCAGTCACGAAAGCGCGTCCGCCGTTGGCCAGAATGGCGCTGACCACCTTGTCCACGCAGATATCGACGGTCTCCACGGCCTTTTCAGCGGCCTTCATCACGCCGGTATGACCCACCATGTCGCAGTTGGCGAAGTTCAGGATCATCACGTCATACTTCTTCTCGTTGATGCACTCGATGGCCTTTTCCGTCACCTCGTAGGCGGACATTTCAGGCTTCAGGTCGAAGGTCGCCACCTTAGAGGAGGGGATCAGCACCCGATCCTCGCCCTCATTGGGCTTCTCCACGCCGCCGTTGAAGAAGAAGGTCACGTGGGCGTACTTCTGAGTCTCGGCGATGCGCAGCTGGGTCTTGCCGTTCTTGGCCAGATATTCGCCCAGAGTGTTGGTCAGTTCTTCCGGGGGATTGACCACTTCCAGGCCGGTGAAGGTCTCGTCATACTGGGTCATGGAGACGAAGTTGACGTGGAAATAGCCCTTGCCGCGCTTGAAGCCGTCGAAATCGGGCATGATGAAGGTGCGGGTCAGCTGGCGGGCCCGGTCGGGGCGGAAGTTATAGAAAATCACGCTGTCGCCCTCGCCGATGGTGGCCACGGGCTTGCCGTTTTCCATGATGACGGTGGGCTTGATGAACTCGTCGGTCTCTTCCTTGGCGTAGCTCTGTTCCACGGCCTGCTCGGCGTTATCGGCATTCACGCCCTCGCCCAGCACCATGGCGTCATAGGCCTTCTGCACGCGATCCCACAGGTTATCGCGGTCCATGGCCCAATAGCGGCCCTCGACGGTGGCGATCTTGCCCACGCCGATTTCCTTGATTTTGGCTTCCAGTTCCTTCACGTACTCGATGCCGCTGGTGGGGGGCACGTCGCGTCCATCCATGAAGCAATGGACATACACGTCCTTCACGCCGCGCTGCTTGCACATTTCCAGCAGAGCATACAGGTGGGTATTGTGGCTATGCACGCCGCCGTCGCTCAGCAGACCCATCAGGTGAACGGCCTTGCCGGTCTCCTTGGCGGTATCCAGGGCATGGATCAGGGGCGCTTTCTTGAAGAACTCGCCATCCTGAATATCCTTGGTGATACGGGTCAATTCCTGATACACGATACGTCCCGCGCCCATATTCAGGTGGCCCACTTCGCTATTGCCCATCTGGCCATCCGGCAGACCCACGTCCATGCCGCTGGCGCCCAGTTGGGTATAGGGGTACTTGGCCTTCAGCGCGTCCAGATGAGGCGTACCCTGCTGATAGATCGCATTGCCCTCATGAGCCGGATTGATGCCGAAGCCATCCATAATGATCAAAGCCGTCATGGTCTTATCCATAAAATCATTCCTTTCCAGCAGGGCTTTGCCCTGCACCCATTTGCGAGCATTGCTGGCCGCCGAGACCAGCACTCGCCGCATGAGCAGGGTTTCACCCTACACCCACTTGCGGACGGTGTTGGCCACCGAGACCAGCTCTCACCGCATGGGCGGGACTATGCCCTGTACCGATTTACGGGCGGTATCGACTGTTCTATCCAGCCGCCGCTCGCTGCTTTTCTGATAGCCTAACCCACTTCTGGCCGCGCAATGCGCGGCCAGTGTGGAGGTGCAGGAGGCACTGCCTCCTGCCG
>JABLTO010090729.1_pt1 | contig 50092 bp, 68 predicted proteins | sample 7160091 | NCBI WGS metagenome assembly JABLTO01 (sample SAMN14651225, study PRJNA627086) | human gut metagenome | isolation source: feces | host: Homo sapiens
GCACCCTGTCCCGGAAATACAAATGCGATTTTAGACATATCATTTTCCTTTCCTTTATTTTTATGTTTATATCAGATGATAACAATTTGTTTCTGGCTACAAATTATTTTAGTTTAAAATATTTTGATATTCAAATTATAATATCAAAAAATTCTCCCCGAAGCCATCTCTGACTCCAAGGAGTTATTTGTCATTTCTATATGATTAAGCCTCTACGCCTTTATTTTTCAGATAATCCATAACAGCTCCAACTGTTGTTAAATCTGTAAGATCTTCAGCCGGGATTTCGATGTTATATTCATCTTCCAGAGCCATAACCAGTTCAAACAGGTCAAGGGAATCTGCTCCAAGGTCATCCTTGAAAGAAGTTTCAGCAGTAATTCCTGCTGCGTCACAATTTAACTGTTCTGCAATCATTTCACTCATTTTTTCTAACATAATTTTCTTTTCTCCTTTAATCCAAGTTCCGGAAGCGTTCTCTGTTTTCCTGTCCGGTTATCACTTGTTTTTTATTATTTCTGTTAAGCAGGTTGTCTTTTTTGCTTTTTCTTATTTTCAACCTTATCATCCGTCAGACCAGTAAAGAAGTCTCATTGTTTCAGATTTGGTTTTATCGGGATTGATTACTTTGATGTTCAAAGTATATATTCTTCTATTCTGTTTGTCAAGCACTATTTTATTACATTTTCTATTCCTCAAACTTAATCTGTCTTGCCACACTCAGCGCAAGCCCCATCTCTGCCATAAGGAATACGATTGATGTACCTCCATAACTGATAAACGGCAAGGTTACACCTGTATTGGGCATAAGATTTACAACAACCGCAATATTAAGAATAACCTGCAATGCTATATGAATGAAGATTCCACTGACCATCAGTGATCCAAACATATCCGGGGCATTTTGTGCAATAACAAACAGCCTGTATAACAGATATGCATAAAGCATCACCACAATAAGTCCACCAAAAATCCCCAGTTCTTCACAGATAATCGAAAAGATCATATCATTCTGCGCCTCTGGTACACTTCCCAGCTTCTGAATACTGTTTCCAAGACCTCTGCCAAAAAGTCCTCCTGAACCGATGGCATATAATGCCTGTATGGTCTGATATCCCCAGCTGTCCGCATATTCTTCCGGATGAAGCCACACCATGATTCGTCTCAGTCGGAAGCTTCCACTTCCGTCAACACTTGCAGTCGCATTCAGAAAAACAATCCCCATTATTATTAACGCAATTCCAACACCTGCAAGAATAACAAAAATCTTAAAATCCGGATGAGCTACAAAAATCAATCCTGCAGTAATGCAGAAAATAATGATCGCTGTACTCAGATTGTCCGTAAATACATACGCAGCCAATGCAAGACCGCCTCCCATAAGAGCCAGAACCATACACCCCTTCAGAGTACGGACTTTCTTTCCCATATGCACGATCATATACGGAAGACAGACAATAACCGCTATTTTGGCAAGCTCTGCCGGCTGAAACTGAACCGGTCCAAGATTCAGCCATCGCTGGGCACCATGAGAAGACTGTCCAAGTGGTGTTTTAACCAATGCCATCAACACCAGTGCTGCCACATACAAGGCTGTAGCAAAACGATTCAATATCCGATAATTAATTTTTGAAATAATCAGTGCCATAATGATACATGCAATACTGATAATTGTCTGTTTTTTAAAGAAATACATATCGCTCCCATAATTTATCTGAGCTGTATAGGAGCTTGTGCTGTACAACATGATAAGACCAAAACAAGTCAGCAGTACAATGACTGCTACCAGACTGTAATCATAATAATCTGCTTTTGCCCTTCGGCGTGTCCTGCTTTGGGAAGATGCTGTGGGATGCGACTGTTTTCGTGATCTTGTATTTTCCATTTAATCACCTGATGCTTTCCTGTTTTCTAAAATTCCCATCTGACCCTCCTATTATAGCAGAAAGTTTTTTCATAAGCAATGGGGCAGTTGCCTGATTGCATCTGCCCCATAATTGCTGAATAGTTACCGTTATTTCTCATCATCGTTGATTTCAATTGGATCTGATTCAAAGATAAACTTAACATTTCCATCCATATCACCGGATTTATCTGTAAATGTTGTATAAGTTACATCATCTGACTGAAGTGCTTCAAGCCTGTCAAGAATGTCCTGAAGATCTCCGTTTACTGTATCATCCAGTTTTTTGATTCCCTCTTTATAAAATTTCTCCTGTCCTTTGTTCAGTTCTTTTGCTCCGTCATTCAGATCACTGATGCCATCTTTAAGTTGGTCACTGCCGTCTGAAAGCTTATCTGCTCCATCCATTAATGTCTGTGTTCCGGAAACCAGACTTCCGGTTCCGGATGCCAGAGTCTGTGCTCCTGTTGCAAGTGTCTGTGTTCCGGATGCCAGTTTGGATGCCCCGCTGTTTAATGTAGAACTGTTTGAAGAAAGCTGACTGGCTCCGCTGTACAGTGCTCCGCTGTTGGATGCAAGGGTTTCCACACCACTTGTGATCTGACCTGTTGCAGAACTAATCTGTGACATACCGCTGGTCAGGCTCTTTCTTGCACTCTTAAGAGTTTTGGCTCCCTTTAACAGTGTCTGTGCATTGGAGTTATTCTCGCCCTGAAGCTGTGCAATTCCATCTGTCAGTGTCTTTCCGGAATCAAGCAGTGTATCCGCACCGGAAATCATCTGTTCTGTACTTGCCTTGGCAAGGCTTTCATATCCGCTCTGGAGAGATTTATTTGCTGTTGTCAACTGATCAGATCCTGCTTTCAGCCGACTGATTCCCTGTAACATTTCCGGAAGCTGCTGGCCAAGTCCGTCAAACAATGCGCTCATCTGACTTACGGCTGTGGCAATCTGGGTTCCTGACTGAGCAAGCTGGGTTCCGCTGGCTTTTAAAGTACCGTCATTTGAAGTAAGCTCTTTCGCTCCTGCATTTAACTGTGATACAGTTTCCTGTACTGTCTGCATTCCCTGGCTTAACGCCTGTAACTGCTGTTTCATCTGTTCAACACTGCTGTTCACTGCCTCTTCCTGTGCATCCGCTGTTGCTTTTGCGCTGGATGCAGATGCTCTCAGACTGTCTGCTGCTGCCTGCAATGCGGATGTGTCAGGTGCAGAAGCGGTAATAGTAGATGTATCAATACCGGATGCACTGCCCTCAGCAGCCTGGATTGAACCTAATGCCCCACTGATTGCAGCCTGTACGGCTGCTGCTGTTTCTTCATCCATATTGCTGGTATCAATACTGTACAAAGCAGATTCGGCTGCTTCCAGCTGGCTGCTGACTGCTGCAACTCCTGCCTCTACAGAAGACGCATCTACGGAAGCCCCGGAAGAATCACTGATCCAGGATTCAATTGCATCTGCCTGACTGTTCATTGCATCTGCACTTTCACTTAACTGGCCGGACATTGCGCCTGCGCTTTCTTCTACTTCAGAGGCTGTAGCAGTTCCCATATTTTCAAGTGCACTCTGAAGTTGACCCAGTCCTGCTGCAAGCTGTTCTACACTCTCAATATACTGATTTACTGCAGAAGTATAATCAGAAACGCCGGTTGTATAAGCTGTCATATTTTTACTGAAATCAGCGATCTGATCTGCATCAATCTTAGAAGAAAGAGCCGTCATTTTATCTACAGCAGTCTGAATTCCGGTTACGGCAGTATCAATTCCAGGAACAATCTGACCGATTCCATCTACCAGACTCTTAATACCACCTGCATACTGACTCACACCACCTGCAAGCTGATTGACACCTGCAATATATTGTTTCATGCCATCTGTCAGAGTGGTGGTTCCGTTTACATAGCTCTGTACTCCGCCTGCAAGCTGATTACCTCCTGCAACATATGCATTTACACCCTCGGAAAGAGTTTTCATTCCAGCTTCATATTCATCCATTTTACTGTTCAGTGTGTTTACCCCGGAAGTATATTGCATGATTCCCGCAGAAAGTGTATCTGCTCCTGATGTATAAGAAGAAACACCACTGTTTAAACTCTGTGCTCCGGTATTCAGGTTCTGTGCTCCGCTGTTTAATTCCTTTGCTCCGTCATCCAACTTCTTTGCTCCGCTGTTCAGATCACTGACACCACTTTTCAAAGTTCCGATCCCATCGTAGAATTCTTTATATTTATCATTCAGTTTGTTAGTTCCATCATAGAGATCTTTGGTTCCGTCTACCAGTTTTACTGCCGCATCGGTCAGATCTTTCATAGAATCTTTCAGATCATCCAGTCCATCCACATCATCCAGATTAATATCCTTTAAAATATCTGTCAGTGCTACAGTAAATGAAGAACTCATCTCGCAGTCTGTTACATCCGCCTCTACGGTAAAGCCTTCCGGAATATCCACTTTGTCCGCAATATCAGAAGACATATTCAGACTTTCCTTCATTCCCGGCATACCGAATCCTACAACAACATTTCTGCTTCCGTCTGAAATAACTTTACCATTATCCACTGTTATGTTGGAGAAATTATCTGTGGAAAGGATCATTCCTGTTACCATTACAAACGGGGAATAGATATCTGATGTTTTTCCATTCACTGTTTTTGTTGTTTTGGAAGTATTTGTGTAAGTCACTTCCATTTTGAGATGTCCGGTCTTTCCTGCCAGTGCTTCCGGAGACACTTCTGTTCCATCCAGATAATATTTAATTCCCACAGAAACAGGAATATCTTTTTGGGTTTTTCCCTGATAATAAATATCCTTTCCATCAGTACTCCAGGTCAGATCATCTCCATTCTGAGTAAATGTTTCATCACCTTTTACGTTTTTGATATCCTGAAGGTCAGAAGCATCTTTTACCTCAGAATTGGAACTGTCCCCGGAATTCTTCAGCCAGTCAGATACTGTAACATCTGTTACTTCTCCTTCGGCAGTTGTGTTTACATAAACGGTTTCTTCTTTCTGCACTTCATTATCACCTGCTGAAGCAGCCGCCATTACGGTACCTGCTCCGAGAACTACAGCCATTCCTGCTGCAAGCGTCGCTGCAGCTGCTTTCTTTCTGTTTCTGTTCATAATAACCTACTCCTTTATTCTATCTCTTCACAATAAGCTTCTTTTTTGAAAACCCTGAATCACTGTTTTTTTTTTCTGTCGTTTTCTTTTTGGCAAATCCAATGGATGTATGGCAGATAAGCGGGTCAAATATCATAAACATTGCCGGAAGTATAAATAATACTACCAATGTACTGATTACTGCTCCACGTGAAAGCAGATTTGTAATACTTCCGATCATATCTACCTGTGTATAAAGACCGACTCCGAAGGTTGCAGCAAAGAAACTGCATCCACTGATCACAATGGACTTCATGGAAGTCTTATGTGCAATGGCAATAGATTCTTTTTTACTTTTTCCAAGTCCACGCTCTTTCTGGTATCTGCTAGTCATCAGAATCGCATAGTCAACAGTAGCTCCCAGCTGGATACAGCCGATGACAATACTTGCTACGAATACAACTTCTTTTCCCTGATAATATGGAACAGACATATTGACAAAAATCGCGAACTCAATGACCGCAACCAGTATAAACGGCAGAGAAATGGATTTAAATACGACCAGGATTATAATGAAAATTGCCAGGATGGAAATAGTATTTACTGTCTTTAAATCCACATCTGTAACATCCTGAAGATCCTTGGTCAGAGGCGCTTCACCGATCACCATAGAATCCGGACTGTATCCTTTTACAATCTTCTGGATTTCATCAATCTGATTATTCACCTCATCTGTGGCTGTTTTATATTTGGAACAGATAAATTCCATTTCGTATTCATCACTTTCCAGCATCTTCTTCAGATTACCGGGAATCATGGTATCCGGGAATGCCGCACCTACAAAAGAATCCATTCCAAGTGCCCATTTTACACCATCAACATCTTTGATCTGGGCAAGCATTTCTGTTTTTTCTTTTGATGTCAGGCCTTTCTTTAATAAAACCATATGAACGTTATTCATATTAAAGGTTTCCTGAAGTTTCGCATTTGCCACATTGCTGTCCAATGTGGAAGGAAGCGACTTATCAATATTGTAGTAATTCTTCAGATTGTTATTTCCATGAATTGCCGGGAAAAGCATTACCAGGAAAATGATCAGCCATATTTTATAATGCTTGGTAATAAAAGCAGACGCCTTATCAAAGCTTGGAAGCAGTGGCTTATGTGTTGTTTTTTCAATGGCTTTGTCAAAGGTAAGCACCAGAGCAGGAAGCAAAGTAACACAACACAGAACACCGATCACAACTCCCTTGGCCATTACGATACCCATATCACGTCCAAGTGAAAAGGTCATAAAACAAAGTGCAATAAATCCGGCTACTGTTGTAATAGAACTTCCGATTACAGATTTGAAGGTTGCATTGATGGCATGTGCCATGGCTCTCTCTTTATCACCCTCAAAACGCTTCTTATTCTCTTCATAGCTGTTCAGCAGGAAAATGGAATAGTCCATGGTAACACCAAGCTGAAGAACTGCTGTCAGAGCCTGCGTAATGTAGGAAATCTGACCAAGGAAGATATTACTTCCCAGGTTATATAAAACCGCTACACCGATGCAGAGCAAAAACAGAATCGGGACTACCAGGGAATCCATTGCAAGGAGAAGTACTACCAAAGAAAGGCAGGAAGCAATCACAACATAGATTGGCATTTCCTTAAGTGCGATCTGTTTGATATCTGTAACAATACCTGTCATTCCACTGACAAAACAGTTTTTTGAAGTAATCTTACGAATCTGTGTTACAGCCTCCATAGAAGTTTCTGACGACGTTGTATTATCAAACAACGCAATCATCATGGTTGCATCTCCGTTAAAAAAGGCCTCTCTTAAATCCTTTGGAAGCATTTCTACAGGAACGGAAACATCCAGGACACTGTCATACCACAATACTTTCTTCACATGGTCAACTGCTTCAATTTTCTCTTTCAAAGCAGCTACATCCTTTAGTTCCATATCCTCCACTACTATCATGGAGAAGGCTCCCATTCCAAACTGATCTACCATAATGTCCTGTCCCTCAACTGTCTCAAGGGTATCCGGCAGATAGCTCAGTACATCGTAGTTGATCCTGGTGGCCGCCATACCGAGATATGATGGAATCAGCAATGCAATTCCGATGATAATGATCAGTATTTTGTGTTTTGCAATCCACTTTCCTACCTTAATCATCTTTTTCTCCTCTTCTTTCTTTGTTATTGATACTGTTTAATCATTCTATGACTAACAGTCATTTTTTATTTCATGCAATGTTATATACCAAAACTGACTGTCAGTCAATAATCATTCTTCACAATTTGCCTAAATTTTTTTAGAATAAAAATGTAATATTGACTTTCAGTCATTTTTGTTTAAAATAGTAATTAACAATTATCGTGAATATACGATACAGTTACTAAAAACTGTTATATATACGATACAGGAGGGAATGAATCTGTAATGGGAAAACTGGAGTTGAATAAGAAGAAGAAAAAAGATGCTCTGTTCAACACTGCTTTTGAGCTTTTTACAACAAAGGGGCTTACCAAAACTACAATTTCAGATATTGTAAACCAGGCCGGGGTTGCCAAGGGAACTTTTTATCTCTATTTTAAAGATAAATATGATATCCGGAATAAACTGGTGTCCCACAAGACCGGGGAATTGTTTTTCCACGCACACGAAGCTGTGCAGAATGAACATATTACCGAATTTGACCAGCAGGTGCATTTTATTGTAGATTACATTCTTACCGAGCTGAATAAAGACCGAACTCTCCTGCTGTTTATTTCAAAGAATCTTGCCTGGGGAGTCTTTAAGGGTGCATTCGAAGAAAAAATGCCAGATGATGAATACAACTTTTATCAGTCCTATCTGGATATGCTTGCCCAGAACGGACTTCATTACAAAAATCCGGAACTGATGCTCTTTACGATCATTGAACTGGTAGGTTCCACCTGCTACAGTTGCATTCTGTATCAGCAACCTGTATCTCTGGCTGAATACCGTCCTTATCTGCACAGGACTATTTCAGGAATTATGGAAACTTTTTCACAGGATCATACTACATGTGAAGTTTTTTCTTCCGATACCAGAACACATGTGGACCATACAGCATAATTACTATGGCAAACCTCCGGGACACGGATTTTTCATTCTGTATCCCAGAGGTTTGTCTTTTTATAATTTGTAGGTTTCCAGATCATCAGGGATCCAGAGATTTCCTTTATAATACTGTCTGCCTTCTTCTGTGTAGAGTTCCTTTCGTCTGGATATATTTTTATCCTCTGTATGATACAGGATCAGATTCTCTGCTTCCAGTTTTTGTGCCAGCTCACAGGCATCCTTTACAGTAGAATGATGCTTCTCATATGGTTTGAATTTATCTGCCTGAGAGAACAGACAGAATGCTTCATGAAGAAGCCAGGTGCTGTTTTGGGCATATTTCTGTTCACATTCATTATATGGTTCGTCTCCACAGCAGGTCAGCTTCTTTCCTTCTGCATACTCCATACAGAATCCGAACTGCTTCGCCTTTGTAGACAGAATGTCAAAGAATGTCACCCTGTGTCCCAGGATTATTCTTTCTTCTCCGTCCTTTACTTCTTCCAGACGAACCTTTTCTCCGATAAATTTCGTTTCCTTTGGTGTGAGAAGCATATTTGCCATCTGTTTCAGCAGACTGATCACTTCGTCATGTCCATAGATTGTCACTTCACCGTCAAACTGACCTCGTGCCATTCCCTGGCAATACATACGAAGCATCCATATGATTCCAAGCAGGTGGTCAATATGCTTATGTGTTACAAATATGGTGCTGATATCCTTCCAGTTGATTCCTGCATCCTCCAGTTGCTTCAGAATTGTGCTTCCGCCGCCACCGTCTATCATGAAATATTCTTTGTCTTCATTTAACGCAAAACAGGTATTATAGCATTTCGTCACCTTCGCATTTCCGGTTCCCAGTATTGTAAGTTTCATCTTTATGTGTACCTCCTGGCTCTTTTTTGGCTGCTGACTGCTTCGCAGGCAGCAAATATTTCCCATATATAATAGCATATTGGAGAATAAAATGAAATCTGTCGGCTGACAGAATGGTCACGATTTTATAAACATGACATAAAATATAACGTAAACAGTTTTCAGTGAAAGGAATTATATATGGAAAATTATCGGATGGGATGTTCCGGAAGCCGCCCCTATAACCGAACCTGCGGTATGAACATGTCTCAGCCTTCAAATAGAAATATGAACAGTTCCGAATGCTCCGGCAGAAATACAGCAGACTGTAACTGTACTATGCCGGGTGCCAGAAAAAAAAGTAATGAGATGTTCTCGTATCTTCAGTATCTGGAACCTGCAATGGCATATGTTCCCTGTCAGAAGTTTACGGAGAATTTTCCACTGCAGTATGCATTAAACGCAGGAACCATTTTCCCACAATTGTGCAAACCATTTTGTGGAAAGAGAGGTATTAGAAGATGAAAACAAATTGCTCCCAAAAACAATTATTAAACCGCATCGATCAGGTCAGTTTCGCAGTCAATGATATGATTCTGTATCTCGACACACATCCCTGTGATGAAAAGGCTCTGACTTACTGCCGCGAACTTGTACAGGAACGAAAAAAACTGTTAAAAGAATATGCCGATGCATATGGTCCTCTGATCATTGACATTACAGATCAGACTGAAGAATCCATCTGGAAATGGATGGAACAGCCATTCCCATGGGAAAAGGAAGGAGTGTGCAGATAACATATGTGGAATTATGAAAAAAGGCTTCAATATCCAATTAATATCACACAGCCCAATGCAAAGATCGCACAGTATATCATGAGTCAATACGGTGGACGATATTGCAATACCCTATAATATAATAAGAAGTAATGAATTTGATACAATGTCTTATAACCAGGGCACAATGTGTACCCTGGTTTTTTATAAGTATGTCAGATATGTCATTGCGCCTAATGCTATTATCATAATCGCAATTACAACAAAAAGAAATTTTTCAATTCTCTTCATTGTTTTTTCGTTATCTTCCAGTCGTTTCAATATCTTTTCTAGCTCGTCTCTTTCATCTTGTGTCATAACAATTCTCCTTTTTTGTCATAATTCTACAATGTTCTTATTAGGCATGCAATGGAAATTCCTGGAAGATGAGTATATTAATTTTCTTTGATAATAGCAGAAAAACCGGCTTTCTTTAATTTATCCACCTGTTCCTGCGCATTTTTCTTACTTGCATATGCTCCAACCTGGACATAATATTTTGCTGATACCGGCTTTTCGGAGGTATCTCCGACATTATTGTTTTCTTTGTCAGTTGTGGATGTGCTTCCGGAAATACTCTTTCCAAGGATTCCTTCTGCGATCAGCTTTGCGTGCGCATCAAATCCCAGCTTCTTTGCTTTTTCATAATCATTCTTTGAATCGCAGAAGAAGCTCTCGATCAGGACGGCTTTTGCTTTGGTTTTTCTGGTCCAATACAGACCGGTTTTAATCCGCGGCCCTCTGTTGTCCCAGATAGTTCCCAGCTTACTGCAGATTCTTGCTGCCACTTCTTTTCCTGCCTCGTTGTATGCATATGCTTCGCATCCGTGTGCAGTGCCGTTAAAGGCATTTAAGTGAAGCTGGACGGACAGATCATAATTCTGTTTTCCTTCTTCTCCGATGAAGTAGTTGATCTCGTCGTTTAAGCTGTGGAGCTGTCCTTCTGGAGCAATGCATAAGGTTGCTTTGTGTCCTGCTTTCTGCAGCCATTTTACTACATAAGGGGCAAGCTCTTTGTTATATTTATACTCATTTACTCCGCCATAACCGGTTCCGTCAGCCGAAGAAATAACTCCATTGCCGTAATTGGCGTGTCCTACGCAAATAAAATAATTCATAATGTCCTCGCTTTCTGGTTCTTCTGAACCTGATAATATAGTATTTAAGATTTTAATAATCTGTTCCCCGTATCCTTTTCCGGCAGCCCAACCCTGATGGTTTGGATTCTCCTGGATTCCTAACCATTCCACGTACTCTGCAGTTCCTCTTGTGACATACAGGAAGCGTGGATCTACGCAAGTCTGCAGTAATCTTTCGTTGCTGGCATATGCTTTCAGGTGCTGGATCTGTGCTCTGATACCTTTAACCGGTGTGTCAAAGTTGTTACCTTTCATACCGATCTGTGTGACTCCCAGTCCGCAGAAGTTGTTCTGATCGAATGTTACCGCCGATCCAGCAAAAGTGAAGTTTCCGGTTTCCAGACAGGACTGAGCAAAAGCAATATCTCCACGAACACCCTCCGCTTCTCCTTCCGTGATATAGATTGCTACTAATTTTGTGACCGATTCGGTCACTTTTGGATTTACCTTTTTAATGTAAGTCTTGAGCTGTTCTACTGTGGCTTTTGACTGGCCCATGATTCTTAACATTTGTTTTCCTCCATTTGAAAAAGGAGGCGGTTGCCCGTCTCCTTGTATCACTCTTCCTTATTTGTCTGTTTAATGAGCTGGTTCACGTATGTAGAAAGACCAGCTACCAGAATGCCCTGGACAATAGCAGTAAAGATTGCCATCACGATGTCCTGTGGCGTACTGCATGCGCTTGTGGCAAATACATACATCGCGCAGATCACGATGCTGATTCCTCCCAAGATAAGCGGAATGTGCTTATCCTTTACTGCCTGAGCCTGCTTGAGAGCCATACCTACGAAGTACAGCGCGATAGCTACTACAACAAGTTCCGGTTTCACATAATTTGTAATCTGTTCCATATAATCATTCTCCTTTTCTTTCCAGGTCTTCTATTCTATGATTCGCAACCTTAATCTGTTCCTCATGTACACTCATTTTTTCTTCCAGAGCATAAGTTCTTTTGATAAGGTTATTGTGTTCATTTACTCTTTTGGTCAACTCTTCCAGCTTGTACTCCATAAGAGTTCGCGTCTTTTCCTGCTGTGCATTATTGCTGATCACACATACAATTAATGTAACCGCTGCACTGATGCAGGCTGAAATGATTGTTTCCATCTCTTTTTCCTTTCTGGCAATTGGGCCGGCGCAATTTTAGATAAAATAAAAGAAGCCTCTCGGCTCCGCTCTGATTCTTCGCATAAATTTCTCCTAAACAAAAAGAGAGCATTTCTGCTCTCTCTGCTTTTTAAATCGCATATTTCATGTGTGATGTTTTCACATCCTCATCCGCTACTTTGGCGTATATTGTTGTTGTATTTATATTGACATGCCCCAAAATCTTTTGTACTTCGGTGATTGGCGTACCTCTCTGCAGAAGATGTGTCGCAAGGGTGTGTCGAAATAGATGTGGTGTCAATGGTCTATCCAGTTCGGCGCGTTCCCCTATCAATCGAATGATTCTTTCAATCGCTTCTTTTTTTAATACGTTGTGGGTTTTTCTTTCACTTACAAAAAGATATTCCGAATCATCATTTCTGGATGCAAGGTACTGTCCTAAAAGAAGTTTGCTGCGAGCATTTAGATATACTTTTCTATGCTTATTTCCTTTTCCTAAAACAATTACCTCACCATTTTGAAAATCCACATCTTGTTTCTTGACGGTGCATAAGCGCTTTGAATCTTTTCAGGGTGCCCTGTTTGGCGTATATATTAATTTCTTTAATAAAGCGCACAATGTTCACCTTCTTTTTCTGAAATATCTAAATTTAGTAGATTTTATGTTCAAAATACTGTATTATATAAGAATAGCATCAACCCTAGGAAATATTTCATAAGGAGTGATGGTGCGTGTCAGTTGATACATTAATTGCGTTGCTGATTTTGGTCGTCCAAATAATAGCATTAACCAAGAAATGATCCTGTCCATCTCTAGAAGCCACTAGAAGCATCAAATCCAGCCGAAATATCCATAGGGACGATGCTATTTATAACTGAAGCATTTTTAATGACTGTCTCTGCAAACCCAATCAGATAAGTAAATATACCTTCTTTCCTTTGCAATAAAAAATATCGGCAATGTCAGTATATTCTACCAACATCACCGATATTTTTACTTTTCGTGAGAAATAATCTCCCGATTATCATTTAGAATTGCATCAATCAAATTCTGAAATGACTCAGTTCTTTTTTCTTCTGGCATTTCTTTGATAATCTGTATTACCGTTAAATATTTTTCCGTTGATCCCAATCTTTGGTGATAAATGCTGAGTTGATTTATGGCTTCTTTATACAGCCAGAAAAATAATCCTGCAATTATTTCCACAACAGTTCCTCCAATAATGGATATTACTGAAATATCCCTTTTGAAGAAAACTACTGCTGCTATGCCAAACATATATATAAAGAAACCTAAGAAGCAAATCAAAAGTGCTGCCGAAAATGACTTCCTAGCCTGATCTTTACTTATTACATAGTATTCTTTTAATTCCCTCACATTCCTCAGCATAAGCTCAAGAACATTATCATTATCTACATGTTTAATTTCAATTCCGTCAATTGCTTTCTTGATTTCTACATATTCTTTTTCTTCATCAGCTTTATCATAAGTTTTTTTGGTTACAAACGCTACCAAGGCTGATATAAGTGAAGCTGTCAATGCAGTTAGAGCACCAGCTATTTCAAATGTATCCATTAATCCTTCCCTTCTTTCATGTATATTATGATGCAACCCGGAGAATCAATTTCCAATATTTTTATAATCCAATAGTTTACCGCTTTTTTAATGCATTTCAATATCAGTAATTTTTAGGAAATCATCCAAACCTATTGTGTCAACTATTCTATTTACTTCTTTAACTGATTTTTTATAGAAACCAGTTTCCAACATTTTCTCTGAAGTAAAATTAACATACCATACTTTAGGTGATGTCTTAACATCTGTTATATCATACTTAACCTGCATAAGTAAAAGTACAAGAGGTGCTATAATTTGTACAGAATTTACGCTAAACTGATCATCTATTCCTTGATACAGTCTTTTTTGAAAATATACTAATATTTTCACCGCTTCTTCGGATCCATAACAAAGAATACTGTCTAAAATAGACTCCTTCGCCTTTTCAAACCTTTCTTTATCTATTTCTCTATTTTCTAACAATAGCATATAACAATTTATGTACAGTAAAATTTCTTTCGGAATTTCAATTAATTTTTTCAGTTGTTCTTTATTCTTTTGAACATATGTATCCATCAGTTTTTCTTTTTTAATCAATCTATAATTAATAAAAAATCCAATTATAGTAACCAGTGAGGGAATAATTATCGACCAAATACTATTTTCCATCATAAATCTCCTTTCACCATTATTATACGATAAAAGAAGACTTTTTCCAACAAGGAAACACGTGCAATTGCCCTCTTTAGTTAATTATAGACTTTCGATGAAATTTTGGATTTTGCTTGCTACAATTTGATGCCCCAAACCATTAAGATGTGTTCCGTCAGATGCTTCGGAAGAAACCTCCATCCATTTAGTTTTATCTGTCGGAAGAACGCCTTTAACACCGTCTGCAAGGCATTTATAATTTGTCCCGCCGTATTTGACAAAATTATCCAAGTTGTAGGTCTGTGTAGAATCGAATGACTCATATGCATCAGCCGATAGGGAATATAGCAAACGATGTGCATGGCAATAATGCATGTTAAATCCTGCGGTATACCGCAGGTCAAGACATGGAATCCCCCATTTTTTAAAAACAGCAAGATAATCGTCAAAAAAGTTATCGTCAGCCCATGTTATAGTCCACGGAATATAAAATCCGACTTTAATTGGTTTTGCCAATGTTGTTAAGTAGCGAATTGTTTCTTCAATTGAGCCGATTGAGGTATCTGTATCGAATGAATCTGTGTACGATGCGCTAATAGTTCCCTTGTTTCTCTTAGTTTCAGCCACATCGTTCACGCAGCATTCAATCAATACTATATCAACAAGTGTATCAGCAGTGATGTGTCGCTTTACTCTTTGCAAAACTGAGTCATTTCTTTCCGAGATATTCCTATTCGTTGTTCCGTCCTTTGCATAATTTGTAAATCTAGCATGTGCTGATGGAATATCTTGCGTATTTCCATCAGCACTGTCGTAAACAAAAAGAGCATACTCTGTATGATATCTATCAGCTATAATGTTAGCAAACCCATAAATATTTTGATTATATGCAGAAGTTAGCGAATCACCAAAAAACATCACAGATTTACCAATCAAAGAGCCAAGGTTTCTTGTTTTAATATCATCAATTTCTTCACGCATCACGTCAGTTCTTAATTCTGTTTTAATGTTTTCAAAAATTATAGAGGATGTGGCATCGTCTAATACACAAACAACAATTATTTTATCTTCTGTTGCGGTGTATGTATATTCTGTAAGAGTGTTATCTGTAATATTCTGACCGTTTGCAATCGACACTTGTGGGGCAATGACAGTATTTATTGAGTCAACTTCTCCAATCCACGCAAACATATAAGAACCATCACTTTTTGTTTTAACTTTTACAGTTTCGCCTTGATAAAGGTAAAACGGATTCGTCACCTTATCTTTATTTGATTGGATAATTCTATCGGTTATTGTAAAACCAGTATTCCACTTAATTTCTTTTTCAGATGACTCGTACAGATTTCCACTTATCTCAATTACTTTATTATCCAAATCATTGATATTTGTACGGATTATTTTAATGTTATTCTCAATCTTTTTAATCTTGTTTGGTTTATATACGTTTTCAAAAATTATAGAGGATGTAGCATCGTCTAATACACAAGCAACTAATACGATATCCTGTGTAGCAGTATATGTGTACTCATTCAAGCTGTTGTTTGTAATCGAAATAATCTTAGTACATGGCGTATTGTTTACAATAGGCGTATTTATGCTTTCAACACTTGCCAATGCATCAAAAATATAAGAACCATCACCTTTTGTTTTAACTTTTACAGTTTCGCCTGTTTTGAGCAAAAATGGTTTCGTTACTTTATCCTTATCGGATGTTCTAATTACAGAAGCACATACAAATCCGCTCACCCACTCGACCATTTTTTTATCGTTTTCATATATATCAGAATTTAACGTCTCTAAGTTATCATTAAGTAAAGTAACAGCAGTTGACAAGTCTTCGATTTTCGAATCTTTTTTTAGATTTGAGAATGTAATTGAGGAAGTTTCATCCATCATCGTGCAAGCAATAAGAGGTATAGTTTCATTTGCTGTATAAGTATATTCTTTTAATTGATTTGAATCAATCGACACTAAATTTTCCAATAGCACTGAATGCTCTTCAATTTTTGAATCAATTGACGGTACTCTTGATATAGCATTAAACCAATAGTTTCCATTTCCTTTTGTCTTGACTTTTACAGTTTCACCTTTTTTAAGTAGAAATGGCTTTGATGTTTGATTATTTGTATATTTTTGTAAAGTCTCACCATTAGCCATTAGATTTGGCGCCCATTCTATCTTTTTATTTTCATCTTTTAAAAAAATAGCATCATTAACATGATCTATATCTTCTTTTAGCGAAGCAATCTCCTTCGCCGTATCTCCCAGCCCGAACTTTTTCTTGAACATATTTGCAATGTCATCAGCTCCTATCCGTCGGAGGGATTCGACTAATTTCCCTGCTTCGTTTGACTCTGGCTGGGTTACGAGGAAGTGGGTGTCCGGGGATGGGGATGAGCTGGTTTCGGTTTCTGTAATTTTTTGTATTGGCATGTTTTCACTCCTTATCTGAATGCAATGTAGCGGTATGTCCTTCCGCTAGCGTTTGAATATACCTTGTTTTCAGAATAATAATTTACCTTGAACCCATCGTTCACGATCATGAGAGTTGTATAGTAATTATCATACGACTCTGCGCTTGATGTTGAACCTCTCTGGCTGCAGCATCCATGGCTGCCGATTGCTATACCGCCTATGTAGCCATTTATATCATCGTGCATATTGCCATAGTTATCGCACAAAATGACTGCGTGAGGGGTAAATCCAAGGCTGATCGTGCGTCCCTGAGTTCCATCTCCTGTGTAAGTTCCGAAAACAGGGATTCCCAGTGCTCCTGATTTGCTCATATTTTCTATAAGTTTCGCATACGTATCAACTCCTGTCCCACCTCTTGCAACAGGGAGTATTCCACTTTTTACATCATCTGCAGAATGCGTATGTGTTCGTTGACTGGCACCTATTGTTGCGCATGTTATCTTATGTGGGTTATCTGCATTGCAATGGCTCTTAAATTCCGTTTTTGAAGCAAATGCATCACTATCTATAAGGATAGCTGATACATTCTCTGCTGCCCCCACCTGCACCACAACTGAGAACACGATCTCGATCACTCTTCCTGAGCTTTTGGACGGGAAGAAGTCTACTTCTGACTCGGAGTATCTGTATGCATACAAATATTCGTTTCCTTCCGCATCCTGTGCGTACACTCCAAGTTCTTTTCCATAAAACGGCTCATTCAGCTCGGAGCTGTTACAATATCCTGTGAGTACCAGATATCCTTCATGGGTCTCAGCTTCCGAGATTCCTATCTCAAGTTTCTTATTCGCCAGATCATCTGTATTCTTATCTGACTGCGCTCCGTCGCCGAGTGCGATTTTAGTAAAAGTTATGCTTCCTCCGTCCATAGCCTTCACAAGAAGATTAATTCCATTTCTTGTAAGGCTCGGCGATAAATATGAATCTGCCATCTGGTTTCCTCCTATATTTCCAGAACATTCCCGTTTTCATCAATCAGGGTATCCATCTTTTCATTTGCATACCAGTAGATATTATCAAGTGGATTCTTCACTGTGATGCCTGCCGGTTTTACTGTCTTCGTTTCTTTTACTGTATTTCCTATGTAAAACATATTTTTCTGCTTATATTTGAACCGAATGGCAATCATATAGTCAAGCGGTACCATTTGGTCAAGCAGTGTATGTACTGTATTGAGCGCAAGTCTTTCAATCGGCTCAGTTTCATACCTGACAATCTTTTCTTCCAGATTGATATTTAAAATATATTTTCCTTTTCCCATAATGGAATCCAGTTTGTTCCGAAGGGTTGTCTCTGTATATACCGGTGTATCATACCATCTTGCAAGCACTTCAAGACGCCGGTCCTCAAGGCCTGTTGTGTCAAGAGGATTGATTCCTAAAATTTTCTCGCGCCTGCTGATTCCAGATTCTTTTGCGCTTTTAATGTCAATGTTCGCATCCAGTTCGTCTAAATCATTTTCCAAAGCTTCCCCGATCCTGTCGCCTGCATCAATTATCGCTTTAATATCTCTGATATTAAGTACCGCATCCGGGTAACAGACTTTTACGTGCACGATATCACTCCTTTAACTGGAACAGATTTATCTGTCAACTGCAGATTTTTCGCGCTGCCATTAATAACCGTGTCTGTCACATCAATAATTCCTTCGATTTGCACAATAGCAGCTTCTATCTGTAATATTCTGACAACGATCGTATCTGTATTTTCCCAGTTTTTCCTTAATTCAAGCAGATAGGCTTCAATCGCAGAATCTATATACGAAGAAAGACCATCATAACTATAACCCGTATCGTATGTGATTGTTGTACTAATGTTTACTGCGGTTTCAGAAGCGGCAATTACCTGTACGCGATGTCCAATCGGGGCGAATCCGTCTCCCTCTCCACTATTTACGACAGGATCAACAGCGGTTTGTGCTGCAGTAATAATGCTTTCTGAAGGTGCTCTGTAATCCTGACCAATCACTGTGATCCTGATCTTGTCCGAAGGAGCAGATATGCGTTCCAATTTGCACCCATATATTCCGCTCAATTCTTTGATACGACTTTTGTAATATTCGCGGTTCCCGGCAAAGCCCCGGTAATTATATGTTGCCAGCAGTCTTGCGCGATATGTTTCCGTTTCCTCCTGATCTGTACCTTTCAGAGTACACTTGATGATTCTTCCCCACTCGAACCCATCTACATATTCAATCGGCTCCAGATCTCCTAAAATACCATTCGGATCGGTACCCGGAGTGTCGCATCCTAATCTATATGTATGCTCTTCCTCGCTGATCACATTGAATACTGTGTAATTGTATTCATCCAGATTCCAGCGTGATCCTGCCGGGACAGGACAGTTAAACTGCGCAGTGAATTCCGAATAGGTTGCCTGGTTAATATAGCAGCCCCTGTCATTTCCATTTCGAATGAGATGATCCAGATCCGCTGTATCCGTATACATATTTCGTTCCAGCCCATCCAGAAACAGATAGGCTTCTTCAAGTCGTACTGCCTGTTTAGCGCATGCATTAAAAATCAGGCTGCCTTCCGATGTATCAATATCGTCAGGCATATCTTCCATCATTGTCCGCATAATCGTTTCGTATGTCATATCTTCAAACATCTATACTCACCTCCCCATCTCCAAGCTCTGTAATAAGTGAAAATGTAACAGTTACCTTTTCTTCGATCTTTACGCAGGAAAAGTTTTCAATCCCTGTGATATACGGATTTTCTGTTAAACATTCTTCCGTCATGCGTTCCAGTTCAGAATCTGTCAGTTCTGTCGAATAACTCTTTCCAATCAGGTCCTCGTATTCCTGTCCATAATTCTCAGAATATATATAATACCGGTATCTTGGTGTCTGCAGTGCAAGCCATGCCCATACAAGGAGTGCATCGTATCCCTCAACGATTTTTCCCGAAAGCTGACCCGTTTCAAAATCAATCCCATATTCCCTGGGAATATACAGGCTTTCTTCCTGCTCATCTTCTTCCTCATTATCAACAAAAGGAAACATCATGTCGGAATCACCACCTTTGCGATCAGGACGAATTTTTCATGTTTTTCCAGTTTCAGGAGCAGGACTTTATCTCCTTCCCGGAGAATATTTGCTTTATATTCTTCTAGGGTTTTATTGTGAGAGGAATCTGTCATATACTCTTCCGATTCCGGTTCTGAAATATGCAGAAAAACTTTTTTTGAAGGATCCAGACGCAGATTGCAGTTTATCAGATAATCATCTTTATCCAGAGTGTCTGTATCTATTCTGATCTTCCCGGAATCCAGCATAATTCCCAGTAGAGGCACTGGGGCATTATAAAACCTTCCGGCTTTTCTCATCTGTTCTACAAATCTTTCGTATGTATTTACAGCCCTTTGTACCTACCTCCATTTATGATCGTTGTTACTTTCTTACCCGCCCATGGACCGAGGTTTATCGCACTGCACAGATTTGTGCTTGTGCTTCCTATTCCCTCAAATTCTACAATGGAGATTTTTCCGTTATACGGATGCCCCCACTCGTTTTTTGCGTCATCGCCTTTTTCATCTGCAATAATACAGTTAAAACGTGCCCCTGATTCCAAGACAACGCAGATCGTATCGCCTACAGATCCAAACTTAGGCCGCACAGCAACCAGGTAATAACTATCTATTGATGCGATTCCATTTCGCCCTGTTTTACCCTTAGTAGCCCACAGATCGGCTACTTTTCGCTGCATGCTTCTACTGTTCCATCTGCTGTAGAAATACGTATAACTTGTATAATCTTTTATGATTCCCGTTTGCGGTACAGAATCCGGAATAGATACGGATGTTCCCGTTACTATTGGTGTATTTGTAGCTGTCGTGACCACTGCCGGATAATCTATATAACAGAATCCATAGACATCTGCACGCCTGTTTCCACATTGTTTTCTCGCTGCCAGTCCTCCGGCCGCGCCACTGGTATTGCCTTCGATTGATACATAATCATTTATCCCTGATCCGGATACGCTTTCCACAATTCCTATGTGGCTTCCTCCATCAGGTCCATAGACTACTAACGCGCCGACTTTTGGTGTTTTCCCAAATTTTCCCCGGGCTTGATACCACTGTGTAACATTAATGCAGCTTGCGGTCTTTCCGCCTCCCATGAACAGATCCCCATGTCCTGACTTGTTAAATACAGACCACTGAAAGATACAGCACCATGCTACTCCGTTCCAACCGAAGTATTGCGTCGCTTCATTTGTACTTCCAGATATCCCAATCCATGACCTGGCCTGATTCAAAACGTCATTCAGTGCATTACTTGTATCCGTTTCAGATGAAGAAGATTCGGTATTTTGTTCCTCATCTTCCTCCTGCTTGTCCATAATATTCTTAAACGCAAGTTCCAATGTAGTTGTATAAATCCCACCGCTCCATTGATGGCTATCATTCTCTATCCAGAATTTTCCCTTCAGCCCGGTCCTGGAGTCTTCTATGATCACGCCTAATCCGGATACGCACCGGCAGTCACCGATCATTGTCAGGCTTGCTGTTTTATCTACTCCATGCAGCTCTGCTTTTGCTTCTTGTGTTCCGCTTCCAGAATCTACAGATATCGCGTTCTGAAAAATGCCAAATTTATCCTCCCACTTGGAATTACTTATACTTCCAATCTTCTGGTTACTTGAATTATAGATATAGACGCGGTTTACCATGTTATCAATGTTTTCAGAATAAGAAGAATCCGTAATCCTCTCTCCCTGTCGGATATAAAAATCAGGGATGATCTTTCCTTTTTCAATTACTTCTAACTTATCCCTGTTCATCTGTGCAATATACTGCTTTTTATTTTTTCTGTAAGCTTTGGTGTATGCCGCCATGATGATTTCATAATATGATCTTTCCTGAAAGAATATTTTCTGGATTGGTATTTTAGTTTTCGCAAGATTTCCTGTTTTTACTTTCACATCTTTGCATACCAGAGACGTTATTTTTTCCGGTGTTTTATTCACAAATTTGTAGGTTCCGCTCGTCCTGAGCAGATGCATCATGCCATCCCGTGCTGTATATGACAATTCACCAGCTTCCGACTTGCGGTCTCTGCCGGTTACCATTCCAACAAACTTTGTTTTTGTATCATCCGGGTATCCTGGGTAAAATACGATTTTGTCTCCCAGTTTTATGTTAAGAACTTTAACTTCTTTGTCATTCGGGCTATATGCAACATTAAAGACGACCGATCTGGCCGCCTGTTTCGCACTTCCTGTCCACGTTACAGAAGTTGTATATCCTGTTATATTCTTATCTTTCCACATCAGTTTCATGGTATCACCAGCTTTGTCCCGTCATATATCCACCATCCATTTACACCATTATGTGCACTGCTTACACGTCCGTGCTTTTTTGCGGCTTTTTCTATGACCGATTTGTTTGCATTATATATTTTTGTGTAATACGTTCCTGAGCCATAGTATTTTTTTGCAAGTCCCCACAGGGTATCGTTCCCCCGTACAACATGCACCTTTTTCTTCTTTTTGTCGTTCGTCCGGTTGTTCTTTTTAACCGGCTTCTTTTTTGCCGGTTTCTCCAACTCTAATGTAGCCTTTACAGGTTTTGTGTATTTCGGCGGCCGGTAAGTTTCCAATGTGATCGAATATTTTATATCCCCTGTTCCGTCCTCTTCTCCAAAACTAAAGGATTTGAACACCACTTTTGTGTTCACTTTTGTCTTTGTAATTATGAACTGTACCACTGATTCCTGCCAGCTCTTGAGTTTTGTGATATATGCCCATGGGCTTCTATCTTTTTTATAATCCGCAAAAGGATAATCATGTGCCGGGAAAAAGGACTCAAGTGTAAACGTTTCGAGTCCTTTCTTCCCAAGAATGCTTACATCACCACGAGTTTGTACATTCACGGTCTGATGGGAGTTTTCAAATGACACCTGAAAAGACGCCGGCTTTATAGGCAACTGTATGGCTTCTTCTCCTTTTTTTATCCAATATTCCATGATGCCTCCTATGCTGTCTGTGGCATGTTGTCACTTGTCTGTTCGATTTTTCTCACAATCGCTTCAGCTATTTTGTCAATATCGGATTCCTCTCTTATTACAATGCTGTCAGCAAGTTTGGCAATTGTGACAGATATATTTTTCTTCGCTTCCTGTCGTGCGATACGTACAGATTCATCATGTGGATACACCCTGCTGCCAGATGGAAGATCTACGATCTCTCCACCCTTTTCACTGATCTGTACAATGCCGCCCCGCCAGTTATCTGTACCTCCGGCAAGAGTCGGGATTGTCGGTATGTCGAATCCGATATGTCCGCCTCCTACAGCACCGGGAAGATCTACGCTTATCTTATTGATTGCGCCAATCGCCTTATTTACGAGATTAATAACTCCATTAAGCGGCGTTTTCACAAGGGCTTCCAGAGTTCCAAAAATGCTTCCAACTGCCTTTACGATTCCGTTCCAAGCCTTTTCCCAGTCTCCCTGGAAAACGCCTGTAAGGAAAGTAATAATTCCGGAAAGGAAATCTTTTATGCCCCCGATAACAGTCTCTGCATTCTCATACCATCCCTTAAACGCTTCTACGGCTATATCAATTGCAGGTTTGATTGCATCTGCAAATTTTTCAAAAGCCGTTTTGACATTCTTCCACATTTCCTGTGCCCAGTCTATGACTGATCCAATCCATTTTTCGGCTGCCTGTCCGAAATTCACCAGACCATCTTTCGCTTTATCGATCACAGGTTTGATTTTATCCCAGTTTTTATAGATAAGCAGTGCTGCTGTCGCTACCGCAACGATTGCCACTGTAGCAATATTCGCCGGGCTTGCAAGCATTTTGAACACTCCTCCTGCTTTCGTTACTGCTCCTGCAAGTGCCCCTGCATTCGAAATAGCTTTTCCAATTCCTTTATTGAGTGTTCCGATTCCTGCTAAAACCGGTCCGACCGCCGCCGCAAACCCCGCGATTTTAACGATACTTTTCTGCGTAGCAGGACTCATTGCATTCCATTTATCAGTCAGTTTTCCTATTACATCAATTCCTTTTGTAACATATGGGATCAACTGATTTCCGATCGGCTGCAGAACATCCACCTGTATGGTCCTCCAAAGTCCTCCCAAAGCTCCTGATAATGTATCGTATTTTACATTTACAAGTTCTTCGACAGATTCCCTGTTTTTATCTATTGCGTCGCTGGCAGTTGACATTGAGGTTATGACCTGTGGTCCCAGATCTTCCCACATAGTTCCGAATAAGTTAACACCGGCTGTGCTTTGCGCTACAGGATCATCCATGGAAGCAAGTCCTTTTATCACTTCATTGAATGCTTCCTTTGCGGTATCTCCTCCGGCTCCAAATTTCTCTGCCATTTTCGCTGCATCCATTCCAAGAGCTTCAAATCCCTGTTTTGTCGTATCTGAACCATCTATTGCTCTTATAGAGAATTCTTTTACAGCATCTCCGACTTTATCCAGATTAAAAGCGCCATTCTGAGCGCCATTGGCAAATATGGAAAACATATCTTCTGCATCCAGTCCAAGTTTCTTAAACTGCACTGAATATTCATTAATGCTGTCTATCATTTCCCCGGAATAGTCCATTCCTGACTGTGCTCCCTGGGTGATCAGGTTAAAAGCTTCTCTTGCAGATACACCGTAATTTTTTATCAGGGTATCTGCAGCTCTGGTGCTTTCCGCAACGTCATATCCGAAGGTGTCTGAAAGAGTATGGGCGTATTCCGTGCATCTCTGCAGGGCAGAATCGTCCAGATATGACATGTTCTGATTGACAGTTGCCATTGCTTCCGCAACATCATTGATGGACTCTCCAAAGTTATCTTTATAGACATTATTGATCATGTCCTTGTATTTGCCCATTTCTTCTGTTGCGGTACCTGTTGCTGCCGCAAACTGTTGGAATGCGTCCTGCGAATCTGATGAAAATTTGATTGCCGCTGTTCCAACTGCCGCCAACGGCGCAGTGACCGATTTGGTCAGAGTTTCACCGGCTGCAGTAAACGCTTCGCCGGCATGGGCAAATACATCGGCAACGTTGTTAAACCGTTTTTCCAGATCACGCGCCTGTGCTGCTACTTCCCTTGATGGATTGCTAAAATCATCTATCAGCTTTACTACTGCAGCGACTGTCTTACCTGCCCTTGTTCTTCACCTCTTTCTCAATGTCCTGCAGTTCCTGTTTTAAAAAGGCACGGGTAATTAATCGTTCTCCCGCGCCCATTTTGTAGTATTTTGAGGGTTTCCACTTCTTTAGGCGGAACAATGCATAAGCTATGCTTGCTTCGCTGTCCACCTTTATGAGTTTTTTACCTCTTCCTCGGCATCTTCTCCGAGCCCTGAAAGCTTTACGATCTCTGCAGCAATTGTTCCGGATTCCATTCCAAATAAAATTGCCGCCAAATCTTTCGGCGTAGCAGCTCCAAAATGATCCATTAGATTCTTGTCTGTCAGGCACGGGTCTACAACACCATGCACGCAGCACATTAAATTAAAATCATATGTAGCATTTACATCGCGATTTCCTTTTTTGTCAAAAAGCATGGCCTGGAGAGTATTGTATCTCTTTCCGGACAGTTCTCTGATCGTAATCTCGGCATCTTCTCCTACTAATTTTGCCAATTTTTTTGATTTAATCTTTTTGGTTGCTTTTTCCGTCGCCTTTTCTTTGTCTACACAAAGTAATTTTTCAATTAAATTCATATTTTATCTCCTTATACATCTATTGATTCCAGCACTTCCCATCCTGAGAAGTTGAATGGAATAGATTCTTCCAAGAGCTTTTCTGCTTCCCAGTCTGCCAGTTTGATTTCGGTAAATACAACGTCATCCAGGCGGACACGTTCTGCTCCGAATGCTTCCGGATCTTCGATGTTTGAAATGATCGTCGCTCTGGTTGTTTTTCCTTTTTTCAGGTTATCCCCAATTTTTTTGAGCATGTACGAAGTCACCTTGTTAAGTTTCAATGTTCCACTGCATGTGATTCCGGTTACTTTATACCCTTTCTCCAGAGTTCCCGTCCTGGCCACTTCTGTTGTATCCAGTTTCACTGTTGCTTGTAACGCTGTTGTTTCTGCCATGTAGTCATTATCAATCCAGCATTCCCCAAATGTTCCGTTGATGACTCTGTCCGGTGTGTAGTTATCCCTTATCCATTCCTCCTTATACAGTGATGTTCAGATCAATGTCTTCCATTACGTCCACCAATGTAGCGGATGCTGCCAGGAAAACCTTTTCGTCTGTATACTGTTTCTTGATTTCTGCCTCGCTCATTGCTTCTGCTTCATCTCTTGTTACGCCCTTGTTTTTAATGATATATTCCTTGATTGCATCAACATCCAGGTCAATTGTGTAACCCTCAATAATTCCATTTCTCTCCATTTCTGCCAGATAGGAATTAATTGCCGAAATAAGCAGGCACTTATTTGCATATGTATTCGGGTATTTCCCGATATAATTGTCTTCTGCTAAAAGAACAAGGTCATCGTGGATCATGTCCATGCTTTCAACCACACGGATTTTTTTCCACGGGTTCCCTTTTCCTTTGCTAACTGTCTGTAATGAATTGACTCCCCGTCCCACTTTTACTTTTTCGCCATCATAATAAAGGACCAGTTTTCCTGCGTCAATTTCTGCATCCAGTTCGGTTTTCTTCTTTTTCTCGCACTCCGTTACATCATTTAGAATTGCGTATGTTGCGGAACTCTTATTAGATGTACCGGCAAGCAGTCCTGCAATTCTTGAACAGAAGGATTCTGCTGTATACTCTTTCTCACCAACTTTTGCGCTGGCTGTAGCATAATTTATAATTCCTTCATTATCTGCTTCTGTTTCCGGAAGCACTGCTTTAACCTTATTTCGCTCATCACGCTGATCTTTTACCCATTTCACAATGGTCTCTGTCTGCGAGTCTGTCTTTGCTGTCGGACAGCACAGCCAGGTAACCTTTTTGACTGCAAAATAATTCAGCGCCGCTTCGTAATTCTCAACGTTGGAACCAAGAACATACAGCACGATTTTAGCAGGTGCTGTATCGTTCCCAACCAGGGCAAGTTTCACCTGCTCTTTATTTGCATCGCTCAGTTCTTCCGGAATATCTTTTTCTTTGTAAATCATAGCCGGATTTGTTGCCGGCACTTTCGCATCTTTTACAATCATTCCCACTACACCGCGTTCAGATCTTCTGATTGTGTTTCTTGCGGCTGCAGTAAAAATAATATTCATTACTGGTAATCCCCTTGTTTTACCTCCTGTGATAATTTCAATTCTTCCATCAATTTGCTACTATCCGTTCTTGGAATTACATCCCAGAACTCCACATCAAACTGGCAGACTGGAATGTTTGCGTTTTCGCCCTGAAAGTTTAGATCCATGTTGCTTGTGTTCAGTCTCCTGCTGCCAATCGTCAGCTTCTGCCCGAACATTTCTTCCATGGCCGCAAAAAAATCCATTCCGTCTGCTTCATTTGTGTGTTTTTGAATAAAATCAATCTCCACTTCAACGTTCTTGTGGAATGCGTTCTTTGTGGATTCAGAAAACGTCTGTGTTATATACACAAAGAAAGAAGGCCGTGTGTAGCCTTCTATGGTGTCTGCTCCGTATATCTTCATATCCGGATATCTTTCTTTCAGAGCGGAATTGACCGCTTTTTTTATTTCTTTAAGTGTCAAGTCCTGCCTCCCTCAATATTTCATCTAGCAGTTCCTGTCCGATCAGCTCGGCGTGATCCGCGCGTTGTGCCATATATTTTGCAACTGTCTTCTTGCCCTTGACTTCTCCAACCTGCCTCAGTCCTTTTGTTTTGTCTTTGCTTTTATGGGTTATCATGGCGTGCCCTTCTTCATAAAGATGGTAATGCGGAGCTGAAGATGTTACTGCAACAGTTATTTTACTTCCAGAGCGAATTACTTTTCCCTGGCGGAAGCTCTGCGCTAATGGCTTGGGCTTTTCTTCACTTTTGGGACTAATATAATGGTGTCCTTCTGCCTCTGAATTCACTCTTCCTTTCAAATCCTTTGCGATATTTCGTGCTTCTTTTTTCAAGACCTTTTCTGCGGATGCTGGATATTGTTTTGCTGTACTTTCCATTGCTTTAATCAATTCAGAAGCGTCGAAGTCAAAGCTGATACTTGACATCTTCGAACACCTCCTCACACTGAATCTCTAACATTCTGTGCTGATTATCCATATCCAGCGGAGGTCCCGCAATAGAATAAGCGTGTCCCTGATACTGAATCCTCATGTCCGCAGTGATATCCTTTCTGAACCGGATATAAATCCTATGTGTGACCTCTGGTTTCAATTTGCTCATAAAATTGTATTCTGAGGATTTATATGGCTTTACGGTCGCCCACACTGTCTGAAATTTCTTCCATTCAGATTTGTCTTGACCCATTTCATCCTCTGAGGTTTCCAAGCGGAGAAAAGTTATCCGCCTGTTCAATTTACCGATGTCAACCATTGTTCTCCTCCTGCAGTAACTGTGCCTGAAGCTGAAGAACGATTGAATTAGTTGTATGAGCAAGCCGTGGCTTATCTGATTCTTTTACAGTCAAAACACGGTTTTCGTAAAAATCCTGCATAAGTGTATAAAACAACAGTTTTGTCTTGGGATTTTCTTCATCACAGCGTCCCACGGCATCTTTTATGTATTCTTTTGCCGCATCAATCATGACACCGATGGTTACATCATCGGCATCATCATCAATTCTCAGATACTCTTTTACGGCATCGATATTCATAGACTCACCGCCTTATCATGCTCCGACTACTGTTGCGTCTGTGATGGAAACCTGTCCATAAACATACGCTGCGTCATCCTTTACTGTACAGTCTTCTCTTTCAATTGCACGGAAAATAGTCAGATCTTCCTCAAATGCATTCAATGTTCCGATCTGCGCAATGTTTGACGTCATCAATGTCATCTGGTTTCTGTCCCAGAATATGATTGCTTCTTTCAGATCACCGATGAACATTGGAATCTTTCTGGTCTTTGCAGTCTTTGTATCTGACTCAAGGTCTGCGTTCGGAATCACATATACCGGAACGATAGTTGTGCCGGCGCAAAGCCTAAGCTGCATCGGGTTGGCCGGATCCGGCTGAAGGAGATATCTTCCTTCGTTGTCTTTTAAAGTGTCAAGCCACTGCAAACCATCATCGTTGGTTACAATAGCGGATGTTGTCTTGAACGCCTGTCCAAGAGTTACATTTAACGCTTTCTTGATATCATCAACTGATGCCATTGCGGTCACCGCTTTTGTCTGAAGCTGTTCAAGGATGATTTTGTTCCTTGTTACTCTGGATTCATCTCCGATCCAGTTTGTAAGTGTCGCTGTAATGTTCGCGTCAGAGTCTTCCAGGAGCTCATTTGAAACAGGGAAGTATCCGGCGTATTTATCAATCTCATATGTTTTTCTTTCAAACTGCGGTGTGTTCTTGGCTGTAATCTTTGCTCCCTCACCCACTTTTGCAAATCCAGTCTGCTGAGCACGTTTTTTAAAGGTTCTCTGCCCTTTATTTGTTGTGACGCTCTGAACATCAACTAAACTGGACAGAGAGAATTTGGTGCTTCTGTACTCGTTGATTCTGGTCTGAATGTCTTCTGGAACAGTGTACCCGCCATCTGCAGGTGACCCTTCTGTCATGGTTGCGTTTCTGAAGCCTCTTCTGGCTGCGTTTGCAAATTCTTTTGTGGAATCTTCTGGTTTCTTATTTGGTACCGGAGTTACGTTCTGTGGTTCAGCAGTTCCGTTTCCTTCTGGATCCAACACATCTTTTAACAGGTCGAATTGAGTCTGCATCTCTGTCAGCTCTTTTTTTGCCTCTTTTGCTTCTTCCAGTTTTCCCTGCTCAACAAGGTTCTGAACCATTGTTTTCTTTTCATTGATCTGATTTAATAGTTCAAGTAATTTTTTATTCATGTTTACCTCCAAATAAAAATGACTCAGACACCATATTTGTCCAAGTCGTTTAAAAGCTCCTTCTTTAATTGTTCTTTTTTGTTCTGCAGTTCTTTTTCTTTTGTCACCTGCTGCCGGATTTCTTCTGTAAGTCGGATTCCGTAGATGCTGTTAGTTATCTGTGTTTGAAGTTCTTCGACCTCATCAATAAATCCCATCTCCAGTGCTTGACTGGCTGTGATCCATGTCTCTTTGTCCATCATCTTCAGAATCTCATCTTTGGTCTTGCCGGTTTTTGCGACATAAGCTTCTGCCAGTGCGCTGTTCATGGTTTTCAGAATCTCTGCGTTCTTTTGCATGTCATGATAATCGCCAGATGCTCTGCTCATAGAGACATTGTGTATCATGATTGTTGCTACAGGACTCATTTTACATGTATTTGCCATTGCGATCACGCTTGCCGCACTTCCAGCAAGTGACTGGATATGAATTTCCACATCCTGTCTTCCATGAAGCAAACTGTAGATCTCCTGTCCTGCCATTACTGAGCCACCACCGGAATTAATGTTCACAATAAGCTTTTCACCTGCTGGCATTGTCTGCAGAGCACTTTTAACATCATCCGGACAGGTTGAATCCCATTCCATCCAGTCATAGATCCACTTGTCGTCGTTCCCGATAATGTCTCCCCTCACATCAATCTCCATTTCCTTCACCTCCTTGATTGATTCCATATGCTGCTCCGATATGAGTGATTGGTTGATAAGTTCCATTAACCATGTTGACATCTCCGCCTTCAACCTTTGGAAGATCCAAAGCATCCCTGCCTTCATTTATCGTGTATAAGCCATTCTGCACATATCCTGTCACAACTTCCTTCTGCGTCTTTGAATCTGTTCTGAGAATCGCTTTTTCGTTAAACTTGAAGTAATAGCCCGCGTCTATTTCCTTCTGGCTCAGACATTTATAGTTAATCTCCTGCTCATACTGCGTCAGGCGATAGCTCATTGTGTCTACCAGGAAGGCAAGCTGTTGCGTTTCTGAATTGGAATAGCTAGATTTGTCGTAATTATTTAGCTGATTAGGCTTAATTCCAAAAGCTGCAGCTATCTGCAATGCGGAATATTTCTTTAATTCGGCGTATTGGGCGTCTGCCAAAGTGATATTTAATGGCTGCAATGTCATTCCAACCGGAACGGCGACCACTTTCTTTGCGTTCTTCGCTCCTGTCAAAAGACTGTTGTATTCTTTCTGCAGAGCCAGTCGTTTTCCTTTGTCCAGATCACCTGTGTATTGTAAGACTGCTGATGCTGTCAGACCGCTTTCGTACAGCTTGTTCAAATAGTTCTGTGATTCTATTGCGCCCGAGAGCGAATCCTTTAGAATTTGCCGCACCGGTTTCCCAAGGATTCCATTAATTGTGCACCATGTTTTAAAATGCAGCACATTTTCTTGCGAAAAGGTGTATTGCTTTCCAGTTAATGGATCACTGTATCGGTAATACAATCCCCCATTGTTATTCCCGAAGATTCCTGCGTTATCATATAAAACCTGTACATAATTGCTCTGCATGATCCAGAATCCCAATATCCGGTATTCCCCGCCATATTTGCCTTTCTTTTCAAAAACCGTCTGAATCCATACATAGGCATTACCATAATGCTCACAGTTGTATTCTACTGTACCCCAGAACGTAGCCGGGGTCATAATATTATTTGGTCTGTTCATCAGAAGCCTGGCCGCAGCATTTGGCTCAGCTCTTATCTTGCCCTGATTTGTCTGCTGATAAAATTTGAGTGGAAGTTTACCCATCGTCTCAGAAAGCATCTTTAAGCAGGTAAAGTATGTAATTTCATTTATTTCCTGCTTTTTCAGATTTGTATCAATTCCAAGCCATTCAAGCATTTCTTCATCGCTCAGATCATCAGAAGAACCTATCAGGTTGTTCCATGCTCTTTTAATAATCTGTGTGATTTTCATGTAAAATATCCTCGATAAAACTGTCAATATAGTCACCGTAATCATCCCCGAACTGATGAAGCATTGCCAATTTATAAGCACATAAGGTTGCATCTACCGGGTCGATTCGTTTTGTTGTTGCATCTTTATCAATCTTTATCAGTCCGTTATTCTGGCGGACCACTGCGTTGCTCATTGCGTAATTAAGCAGTGGATTTGGTAAATATCCCACATTTTTGCAGAAAACCTGTTCTCTGAACCCCTGTGTCGCTTCATTTAAGTGTTTATGGCTCTGGAACACTTCTTCCACGACATATCCCTCATCCGAAAGATCCATCATAAGCTTACTTGCGTTAGCTGGATCAAAACAGAGACACTGAATTTTCAAGTTGTATTTTTCACACTCTTCCATTACATATCTCATAACCCTCCCCTGGTCTACAATCGGCGTGTTGGTTACTTCCAGAAATCCCTGGCGTTCCCATGCATCATATGGGACTTTGTCTTTTACGATATGTTCATGCATTTTCTCTCTGGTAGGTATGAAGCTGTGTGTCCAGAAATAATATTTCACAATTTCTTTTCCATTTCCGTCATATTCTCCGGAAAGGTACGGGATCATAAATGTTACTGAAGTCAAGTCTGTTTTTGCTGACATATCAAATCCTACATACACTGGTTGGCCATATATATCGATTGGAAGCTCTTTTAGTTCGCATTCCTTCCACTTGGCCATATCCATATATCCATTTTCTTTTGCCTGTACCCAGACATCCAGACATTTTGTGAGGAATGCTGTCATATGTTCCGGCTGTTCTCTGGCAATCTTATATTCGCCACGGATCTTATCGGCACCTTCCGGATATGTCATTCTTATCGGGTTTGCTTTCTTCCAGTTTTCCTCATTATCCAGATTTGAAATATCTTCATAATCTTCTGGGTCCATTTCGCAGATGTCAATCAGGTACTCATCGTTTTCTACATCTGTGTTTGGATCCAGAACTTTAGAACAGTACTGATATTCTGTTACATAGCACGGGTATGTCAGATCCATGCCAGCCGTTGTTATGATCATCAAAAGAGGCTCCTTTGTGTTAGAACCTATACCCAAATCGTAAAATTCAGTTGTTTTGTGCTGGTGATATTCGTCCAAGACGAGAAGTGCAGGGTTTGTACCATCGCCAGACTTTCCATCATCTTTCGACAATGGCTTTATCGTGCTGTGGCTCTTCAAATGTTTTACGCAGTCCCTGGTTACTTTGAATCTCATTCTCAAGGGTGAACCCTGCAACATCAGACCAGCTTCTCCAAATACGATTTTTGACTGATCACGTTTTGTGCCGGCCGTATAAATTTCATATACCTCTGCATTTTTTGTGGATGTTACTGCTGCCTCATATAACGCAATTCCTGCTTCTTCCTGAGATTTCGCATTTTTTCTGGCTACCTCAGTAAAATATTTCTTAAATCTCCTGTATCCAGTGTCTTTATGCACCCATCCATATAACTGACAAATTCTGAATTTTTGCCAGGGTGTTAATATGATTGGCTGTTTTGCCAGAATGCCTTTGCTATGTCGTAAAAGGGCAAACCACTCTACGATATTCTCCGCCTGTTTTTCATTCCAGATGTACGGAAAATCCGATTGACCGATTCGGTCAATATCTTTCAGTAGTCTTTCGCAGGCCCATATATGCTTTCTGCCGCTGATATTTTTTCCGGATATACAGTCATGAGCGTATTGTTTAAGTTCATCAAGGATCATATAGCACCAAACCGATTCTCAATTTCTTCCTGCTGCTTATTTACTTTCACTGTTCCTGCTTTTAGTCTTGAATCAATTGTCAGTCCGCACAAAGCAGCGAAGCGTCTCATTTCTTCTGCATATCCTTTCTGGATATCAACCATTGGATTCTTTACAACGATCACTCCTGTTCTGGTTTCACGATCAACATAATAGGTCTGCTGACTTAATATCTCAGTCGCTTTTACATAGTTTGCGAACGCATTGCAGTATCCTCCGATATTATTTCGATCCAAGTTTCCAACTATGTTTATCTTATCCAACTCTTTCACAATCCTTCGCCATTCTTTTTTTGCCACATCGTCTATCAACCATGTCGGGGGACGTTTGAGCTGGTTTTTTTCTGTTCTTATCTGGTCTTCCGCATCTACTTTTTTCTGCCCTTCTAATACTGTCAGATGCTTTTTCTGCAAACCGACCGGTTTCATTGGTCTTGCCCTTGTCCTCCCTCCTCTCTAGCCTGCCAACTTTTTTATTGTTTTGGGAATTTTGCAGAAAGAAAGGGGCATACGTGGTCGTGGGAGATCCAATCAAAACTTTTTTCTATCCCCCGGTGGTCTTGAAACGCATCTGAAAGTCTCTCAATTCCTCCTGCACTACCGCCTTTCCCTCTTTCTCATATCGTTTATGTATCTCTTTATGTCCAGCTCTTGAGACTGGAATCAAATTCGAATCTGAATAGAACAGATCAGGTCTGTCTTGTGACAGTTCAATATGGTGTACCGTATCTGCTGTTATTATTCTGTTATGCTTGTACAGCATATAGATATCCAGTCCATCATACCTGTTAAGCACAAACTGTCTCAGATTCTTCCATCGTTGTGTGTGGTATTCTTTCTTTATTCCGGTTGGCTTTGCGTACTCTCTGATGTTATTCTTTCTGCACGGGCACGTAGTCCCTGCCGGTACCCTGCTCCCGCATCTACCACATCGTTTGTATATCATGCCATCCCTCCTGTTCGATAGCGGGAGATGGATTCGAACCACCGTTCCAGGCTTAGGAGACCTGTAAGTTTCCGTTACTTTATCCCGCGATATTTTTGTATATTAAAAGAGAGCCTGTTTCCAAGCTCTCTTGTTAATTAATATTTATGTTTTCATGGACATTCTGGGGTTCAAACCCAGGATCGACCGGTTATGAGCCGGTTGCTCTAACCACTGAGCTAAATGTCCTTAAAATTTAATTTTTATGTTGCAAGCTACTGCTAGGTGCTCTTGCCGAACCTCACCGCCTCTCATTTGTTTCGTTTTTGAGTATAGAAAAAGCAGCCTCTAAAGAAGCTACTTTTCGCTTTTATATTTCAATGCGTCCATAATACTTTTTCAAACATTCAAAATTTCTTGGTGAATTCATGGGATACAACATTTTTCCTGCAAGCAAATTGTCATCGTTTCTCTCTATTCCATGATAAAAATTAAATTGTTTCAATGTTTCTCTTACATCCTTATCTGATACTCCTACTTCAGCAGCTACAACTGGAATAGTCCTTTTTCTTGAATAGCATTCGTAAATTTTATCTGCTAATTTTCTTACAAAGTTTTCCATAGTTTCCATGATTTCCTCCTATAAAAAATTTTATCGTATGCCTTTAATCTCTATATTTCAATGATTAATATTGACACTTTCTAGCAAAGTATCATACTATCCCACTGGAAAAGTTCGCGAAATATAATACTTTTTTCCGCTTATATCCGTCACTCTTATTTTCACATATCCATTTAAATTTATAGCATGTTTAACAAATACGGGATCACTAAATATTCCCTGACATGAATAGCTTTTACTAGCACCGAGTTCTTTGCACTGACTATATCTTAAATTCATGTCACAAGATCCAAGATTTTTCCCCTTCCAATCTATTACATCTACGCTCTTAATATAGACTGGTACCCTTCCTACATTAGTCAAATATACTTTTATAATACTTTTATAGGATGTTTCATTCTCTATTTTTTCCAATGTAACATCCAATGACCCAACAATTTTCTTTTTATATGGAATTTTCGCAATTGTAATAGTTAACGTCAACGTGCATATCGATAATATTACATTTAAAAATCCAACATTTCCATCACACCACTGAATAACTTCATTAAATAATTTAAAAATATTCATTTGTTCCTCCCACTTGCATTTTCTTTTATAATACTGCAAAACGTCCCATATTTCTACAGGACGTTTTAAAAAATGCATGTGGTTGAATTTCTCTATAAGAAAAGCAGAACACCAGGATTCAAACCTGCGGCTCCATGGCTCATGCTCACTCCCTCTCGGTGAGATGTTCTGGTGATCTGCCAGGTGGGTACTGGCAGTCATTCAAGGGAAGGAGAACTCTGGACAACTTTTTCCAACTGAGTTCATTATAATAATATCACAGATGTTGTGTGTCATTCTATGTCATCTTGAAATTTTTGAGTGCGGACGAATGGATCCTATGTGTCTGTTTCCAGCTATAGCCCATTTTCACAGCTACTTCCTCCCATTTCATTCCAAGTATGTATCTCAGTCTCAGCACTTCCTGCTCATCCTCATTCTCCATCTGGCCGATCTGTCTTTCAATCTTCTGGTAACATCTGACCTTTTCCAGACGTTCCTCTTTCAGAAGCTCTATCTGTTCATCCAGAATAGCTGCATAATCCGACAGATCTGAATGACTGCTGCCGTGTGGCATTCCATCATTGACCACCGATGGAAACATTTTATCCAGTCTCAGCCTCTGGATCTCATCCAGGATGTCCTGCTCTCTCTTTATTGCCCGCCGGTAGGATTTCAAGTATTCTTTCTTCTGTTCATTTTCTTCCTGAATTGTAATCTCTGTCGTTTCCATCGGTATCGCTCCCCTTTCACAAATTCTTCAAATCTGTATCACATATTGCTCACATTTTCTGGGTATATTATTACCTGTACAGAGCAAAGAGTAATTGCAAATAAAACTTTTTTCTTTTTCATACTTTTAGCCGGGAGCTATTGTTAGTTCCCGGCCTCCTTCTTTTTATGCATCTTTTTGGCATATGTGCCAGTAGTGGCAGAATAAACAACAGCATCTGCATTTCTTTCCTCTGGCTTCAAAGAGCCAATGTCTTAAACGTTTCCTCATTTTCTGTATACTCTCCTATTCAGCTCCGTGGAGCATTAAATACAATGTTGAATATCCAGGTGACATATATTGTCCTGTCTCCAGTTGCAATTGTACTATGTAAGGATAAAGTTTGATAACCGTAGCAGTATGATGTTCTATCTTGGTACAGCCATCGTCGTCTCTTATTCTTTTCTTTAATTCAATTTGTCGTCCTGGCTTGATCTTGAATGTTCTTTTAAGTGTCCTTCTTATATCTCCCGGTCTCATTAACGGAATATTACTCTTTGCGTAATTCATCTGGTTCTCCTTCCTGACCGATTCGGTCATTTTCTAGTTCATCTGGGCATCCGCCGATCCAGCATCTTCCGTTATCTTCTTTCGCACAGATACATTTTCCACAGTCATTGTGGATATTGTGGATATATTGCTGTAATGTTCTTAATGCCATAGTCGCCAGCTCATCTGTAATGTCCAGATCTACTGCTGCCGGAATGTCTTCTTTCTTGGATTCCAGTTCTGATTCTTTGTTTCCGGATGCCATCTCTCGGATATATTTATACGGCACCTCGCATTTGATTGCGTTCATGAGCATATCCTTCTGTGCTCTTGCATATCCCTTCGCTTCTGTGTCAGTTGGAATTATTGGAATTTTCTCTGCCTCCTTTGCATATTCTCAATAGCCAGTTCGTACATAAATCCCAGTCGTGCCAGATGGAATCTTTTTTTGCGATTACTACATCTATCTGCTGTATCATATAACGACGTTTTACCAGATGATTCCCTCTGTAGGCATTAACAATTGTGGTTGGTGAGCTTCCCAGAAGCATTCCGGCTTCTACTGCTGTTACTGCTACAGGTGTCAGAAGCTCATTTGCTTCTGTATCTTTAATTTCGTACAGATACTTCATTTTCCCCTCGCTTTCCGTCTCTTGGTCAGGATCCCGGTTAAGCTTACTACGTTTTCTGTATTCTTTTCGTAATCAGATGTTTCTTTCGGCACATACAGGAAATATTCATGTCTTTTTCGGCTTAATCCTTCACTTATTCGCTTAAATGCTTCCACTAATCCTCTTGGATCCGGAAATGTCAAAATACATTCTCTTTTATGTATTGGATTTTCCTTTGGTGCAAAAATAATTTCCGGTTTAAAATATGGTCTTCTGGTTTTGTTCGAAAGTCCGACTGCTTTGTTGTAAGATTCGCCTCTTAAGGCAATTCCGGATGGTGGGTTCTTTCCTGTCTTCTTCAGGTATAATTTCTTTCTCTGTCTCTTATTCACAGAATCACCTCTTTGCTTTCTTCCAGGTTGTGCATTCTCTGCAGCGTGTTTTAGAAGATACCGCTTTACCTCTGATCAGACTCATGTGCGGGCAGGTGGGTTTTACATATACTGCGAAGATCTCTACTCTGCCGGTACTGTGTTTACAGGTTCTTGCTTTTTCTGTTACATCCATGATTATTCCTCCACTCCAAATATTTTTCTGATAGAATGCTGATAGTTTTTGACTGCTCGTTCAAGATTATCGTATGTCGGTCTTAATCTGCATCTTTCTTTATATCCATCGCATTTCGTCCCGAACAAAATAGCGTTTCTGCATATACCATCTTCGCTTGCGCAACATTTATACATTTTCTTTCACCTCATCATCATCCGGCATCCGGAATGTCCCAAAACCCCAGAGATCCCCTGTGATTTTGCATCTTTCGCAAATATCATAAGCTTCTTGGATCATATCCATCACCTTAAGAGTTTTTTCCATTGTAGAATATCTTCCTAAAATCACGTCCTTCCAGTTATTGCTATGAAATACAATCGTATCTCCATCTTGTATAGTTAATAATCCAGTTTCGATATTTACTAAACTTACCTCGCTCTTACTTCTAATCAGCATTTTTGTTCCTCCTTACAGATAATTCTTGCCTATGAGTTTTATGAAGTCCTCCCTGCTGCCTTTCTGGTTCTCAAAAGCTCTCTGGGCAATTCTTTTGAAATACAGGTTTACTTCTTTACATTTATGTACTGCTCTTGATCCTGTACGATGGCATTCCATGCAGAGATGGACTTTTAATCCTTTATCTTCGGATATGGTTCTTAATGCCGGTCCGAAGAATATGTGATGTACTTCTATGTTGTTTCGACATCCACATACATAGCAGATCTTCGGATTATCTCCGGGGATGATACTGGGTGGATGTTTCTTTCTTTTTTTCTTTTCCTGAGTCTTAGGGAATAATAATCCTTCCTGGTCCATATTAGTGTCCTGCCAGGAAAGTGTTTAACATTCTATCTTTCCACTCCTGCTGCTCCTTGTGATTTTTACAGGAATCATCGTCTTCTATGAGGATTCCTTTCAGATTACATAAACCGCAGTCATTGTAAATACATGTTTTACAGTTCTTTTCCATCCTGTTTCCTTTCTTCCTGCTCTGTAATCTGACAGGCTCATACAGAGCAGGAGTGTTTATGTGAATTTTAGAGCACCCTTATTTAGTGACCGATTCGGTCATTTTTGTATTTCTTTCAAGAATTCGACAAGTTCTGTCTCGCTGTTCTGATGCTTATCGTATCTGGAACGGTAACTCCATTTTAGAATTCCGTTTTTTCTGTTCGGTTCTGGACCTCCTACAAGGTGCATGTAGTAGCTTTCTTCTGGTATGTACCACTGTGTTTTTCGAACTGGATCCGGTGGATATTCTTCTACAATCAGACGTGCTCCATTTTCGAAATCGTATTTATAATAGCTGACTCCTGTATGATTGTCTGTGTACCAGAGTCCCCAACTCTTATAGTTTCTTAGCCATTCCTTGCGCTGATCATTATTTCTCATAACCGGCAGTTCTGGCTGTTCTGGTTCTTCCTGGCAGTCCTTTACGAGGCTCTTAATAAGTCTTAAACCACCAGCAATGAGCTGATGCTGAAGGATTGTTCTTGCTGGCATTCTCTCATCTGCAATTTCGAGATAGTCTTTCAGATCTTTTTCTGCATCTTCTAGGATGTCATTGATGGTAATCATTGTTGGAATCGGGATATCTTTCAGTTCTTCCGGCCATGCATCTGGAATTTTATCTGTATTTCTCAGATGTTTTACCATCTCGGTAGTCTCACCGTAATGGTTTTCCTGCTGCTTTTTGTCCGGTGTTTCTGCTGCCGATTGGCAGCTCTCCTCTTCTGTTTCTATCTTCTGCCACTCTCTCTGAATAGCAGTAACCAGTTGAGCATATTCGAAATCTCCGGCATATTTGTCTCTTTCATCGCGGATTACGACGCAATCGTCATAGAAATTCAGTCTTGCTGTACCTTTTAAGGTTACGAAATGAACTGTCTTTTCTTCTTGGTTCTCTATCTTGCTTTGAATTTCTGTGATACTCTCTTCTGTGTCAGCAACTCTACTCTGGTAATTTTCTTTGAACCATTCGTGCCAAGCAAGGACAAGGTGATTTGCCGCATAATCTAAATATCCTCTCTCTTCTTCCGATTCCTGAGGTTGAATGCCTTCCTGTTCATTCTGACTGGCTTCCTGGCCAATCTGCTCTTCGGGGTGATGAGCTGATGCATTGCATTCATATCCGCATGTACCATGCTTATCGCAGTTCCAGCAACATTTTCCGTTGCAGTCTTCCCCGTTTCCTGCTGCCACCTTCTGCGCTTCTTCGAGAGTACAGTTGAATCCTTCTCGGTGAATGCACTTTCCAGCATTCATTTCTTTCTTTGCCGGCTTCTCCGGGGCATCTATCGATACCATTTTTACTGGCTTCTGTTTTTTTGCAAATCTTTCTATAAGGTTCTGCACAAGTCCTTTCCAGCTATCTGTGCATTCCTGATCAGAACCAGGATTAAATGTGATTCCTTCTTTGTCTGCCTGGAAATTAAAGTATCCGTTTCTGATCCGGGCTTCTCTGTGCCGCATGCTGATTAAGTATGCAGCCATTCCTACATCACGGTTAAGGATTCTTTGCTTTTCGCCTTTATTTAATGACTCAAAAAATCTTTCTACCTGAAGTCCTACTCCTACCGGCTTATCATTTTCTGGTGGTCTTAACTGCCCTGTTGCCTGCTCTATTGTCATTTGTCCTGGAATACCTTTTTCTGCTTCCTGTTGTTCTTTCAGGAGCTGAAGATCGGGAAGTGTCAGGATCTTGTTTTTCATGAATATCTCGTAAGCCTGTTTCTGGTAGTCTGGATCCAGAGAAGCAGCAGCGTTTGCTACGGAAATATTTATACCCCCATCTTCAAATTCTGCCATCAGGTCTTCAGACAGATGATTAATAATATTCTTGTAACGGCCAAACTGAGCGTTCGATACATCAATTGTTTCTCTCACAATATCCCTTGTCTGACCTTTTAATCCTGCAAGGTTTTTCAGTTCTTTTATGATTTCTTCGGTGTCCAGAGCTTCTCGCATCTTCTCCCAGTCCGATTTGTCTCTGAATCGGTTTGCCTGGATAACCGCTAAACGCTCAAGTAATTTTGATATTGCGTCGTCATTTTCTCTTATTCCCGAACCGTCAAGGGTGCTCTCTTCAATTTCCATCAGGCTTTTCTGAGCATTGTCTTTAACTTTTGTGTATTTACAGTTAATCTTCCGAAATTCTTCGTGTCCCTCTTCTACCAGCATTCTGCAGCACATTGTGCGGCAGTGTCCGGAAATGATGTAATCTTCTCCGTCTCTCTCTTCAATCAGAACGTCCTGCATTACTCCGAATAGTTGAATAGAATTTTTCAGCCCTCGCAATCTATCCGGCTTAACCCCGTAAAAATTCTCTTTCGACGGGATCAGTTTGAACACATCTCTGTATACCGTGTCAGTAGAATTTTCTTCCTGTATCTGTTTCGGGCGTTTCGCGACCATGTCAGCAAGGTTAAAAGCCATTACTCCTCACCTCCTGATGCGTTCAACTCTGCAATGTACTCGTCCACAAGGTCCTCATAGTCTTTTGCTGCCAAAGATCTCGGAGAGTACTTTGGAATCGGAACTCGTGCATATGTACACTCAGATACTTTCCTAGAATATCTGATACGTGTTTTTAACATCGGATATCCTGCTGCCTGGATCACTTCTAATCCCTGACGCTGCGCTTCGTTTCTTTTGTCGTACTTCGTGATGAAGACCCAGTATTTTTCAAGGTCTTCGTTCAGGTCCTCTTGTGTGTGATAGATCTGATTAACAAGTTCCGGCAAGCCCTCCCCGGTGTTATCATCAATCTCAACAGGGATCAATACATCATTGCACGCTGTCAGCGCATTAATCGTCGATATATTGATGTCTGGTGCGTTATCAATGATACAAAAGTCATACTGATCCTTGACGCATTCGAGCGCGTTCTTGATGCGATACTGCTGCGGACGTGTCTGGTCCAGCATGACGGTCTGATTTGCTGTAAGCAGACGCATATTTGCCGGGAGGATGTCTAAGTTCTCAAAATCCGTTTTTTTAATGAGTTTGTTCATCCAGTCCTCTGGATGTCGTGTCGTCATAATTCTGTCAATACCCTCTCCGTCCGGGGTACGTCGGTTCAATCCTCTTGATGCGTCGCCCTGCTTATCATTATCAATCAGGAGCGTTCTATATCCCTGATTTGCAAGGATACATGCAATGCTATTTGATGTGATTGTTTTAGCTACTCCGCCTTTTAAATTAATAACTGCAATTGTTCTCATATGGTTTCTCCTTTTTATTCTTTTCTCTTTCCTGAACTGCATCCATCTCCATTTCCCAAGAATCCGCTCAATGCATTACTTAACCTGCAGCGATCTATATTCATTGATGCTTCATGGCTTCTGTAGATGCATTCTTCACAGAGCACAATATTTCTGTACTTTTTCATGATCTGATAAGCTGATGTTTTGCCGAAAGTATTGATTCTGTCATATTCCTGACCGATTCGGTCAATGTAGTTTTTCAGTCTGCAACCAGCACAATGCTGATCCTGTTCTTCCTGTGTCAGTCTTGTGTCACGCAGACAGATTTTGTCGCAGATGTATGTTCCTAATTCCTCAAGGATGAAGCTTATGCCTTCGTCTTCGTTCTCTTTCTGCCCTGAGCATCCATTCGGGTTTTCCTGTGACTGGTTCATCGTCAAACCATATTCCTCCTTCTTCATCTCGATAATATGTGAATTTGATACCACTTTTAGTAATGGTACCCAGTTCTTTCATTGTTCGTGGGTCCTGTTCCGGCCGGAGACTCCAGCCTTTGCCCCATAGTTCTTCTGCATTCATCTTTTCTCTTTTCCATCTCCTCCTGCAGCCACCCGGAATAACTGTGTTTCTCAGATCTTCCTATCAGCTTATGTGTATCCGGAAGAGCATGAGTGGCCGAGTATACACGCTGCCATTCTTCCGCGTTCTTTATCAGCTCTCCTTTACTGTCTTTCCAGCCGGATCCAGCCAGATCTTCCAACTTCGTAATCCGGCTGCAGACATATGCATCCCTCGTGTGTACGCAGATCTCGCAGGGTGCAGTCATGCGTTCCAGAGCTTCCGCAAGCGTAATCAGGACTGCCTGATGCCAGGTTCCTTCGAAATGTCCGAATCCTTCACGGGTTCGTTCTTCGTTTCGTATCGATACTGAGAGGACGTAAGAGCACTTTCGGTCTGCAATTCCTTGATAAGTGCTACTGGTTTCGATGTAAATATCTACCTTCACGTTTTCATCTCCCCTCTTTGTATTTTTACCAGGGTATACCGACGGTACGCATAACCGGTTACTGGATTTATGCCCTGTTCAATGGAATTAGGATCTACGTAGTATCCCTTCTTTGGTTTTATCTCTCTGATTCTGCCCTGTTTATCTATCAGGCTTCGTCTTCTTACTGTTTCCCTCGCAGGCTCTTTTCTGATCAGATTCCTGGAAGGGTGGAAACTCTTTGCTTCTTCCGGTTCCCACTCCTGCAGTGGCGTGGCTATGTATTCGGCCAGATCTCCATTTTTCAGGTCGTATACTACTTTCATGTTCGGGTTTCCATGAGTCCAGAGGTCTTTGACTATCTTCTCTGTTCTGGTTTCGGCATTTGACATGGCACTTATGAGGATATGGATGTGGATGGCTCCCTTCTTTCCGATTTGCGGTCTCCAGATGTATTTGAGAGTCCAGCCATATTTTCGATATCTGGTCTGGAGCTGTCTGATAAATTTCTGCATGTGTTTTATCATCTCTCCCCAGCTCGGTCTCTCATCTTTCCGGTATGTCAGAGTAATCCAACTGTCTCCTGTTGTGAAGTTCCACTTAATCAATCTTCGAAGATCTCTCACCCGCTTCCACTGGTTTTGTCTCATAATGTCTTCTGGGGTGGGTTCCTTCCTCTGTTCTCTCTTCTGTCCTGCAGCTCCATACCTTCCCGTATGCTTTTCTTCTACTTCCAGGGTGTCCCCGCAGTCCCATGTATCCCTTATGTATCCGCACTTCATATCTCACCTCGGTGTCGTAAGTCTAATACCCTTAATCAAGTTCTCAAGAGGCTTGTCTGCCCCTGAAAAAAGGTTAAAAATATAGCAGGTATTCCCCTGCCGGATAGTTGACTTTCTGCCGCATGAGTGTTATACTTGTTGTATCGCAATTATCTCATGTGGCGAAAGCCAGGCTCATGCATTCCCGTGCATGGGCTTTTTATTTTTTCTTTAAAGTTTCTGCGTATGCTCTTACAGCAGCTTCAGTCGTGTTCTCATCGCCTTTTACTGTTGTTGTTTTGCATTCCGCACCGATTTTTATTTCCAACATATCAGCAAGAAAATTCGCTTCCATACTATCTTTGCGAAGTGTTCTTGCAATAGTTTCCAATGCTGTAATTACAATTGCTACATCCCCCCCTGGAAGAGGATTTATAATATCCATAAATTTGTCAGCCCACATCTGAACGCGTTCAACGCATACTTTGAGATTTTCCTCTCCGCTTGTATTCATTATCTTGTCTACAAATTCTTTGTACCCATTAAAATCCTGTCTTAACATCTCATTTCCTCCTTGACTTTTTCAGTGTTTTTTTCTTATACTTTTTATTGATAAGAAATTCTTTTTGGGCCTTTCACATTGTCGGATGTGAGGGCTCTTTTTATTTTCTCCTGCAGGCCGGTTAAAACTATCATGCAGACAATGCTGAGTGCGATTGCTGCAATGAACAGTTCCGCTCTGCTGTCCCAGCTCCAGATCGGGAGCAGAGCAGTTATGTATCCGGCGATTAGGGATATGATCATATTGCGTTCCACGGTTCTCACCTCCCTTCGTTTTTCTGGATTAATTGTCAAGCTCATTGATTCCCTCAGGGATAACGACCATACGGAACGCTTCCGGCATCGGACTTCTGCGCGTGACCAGCAGATTAATGATTACTTCTGCTTCTTTCTCTTTTCCAAGATAAACAACAGCTTCGTCTTCCGCGATTGTCTCCAGATCTGCATCCGGCAGAATGGAATGGTATCCAGCTTCTACCATATATTTGTCCAGGTCGCGCAGATTAAAGCATTTTCCTGAGATTTCTTTATTAATTTCTTTAATTGATTTCATTTATGCTTGTCCTCCTGTTTCCGCCTTAACCGGCGGCTTTTCTTTCATAGTTCATATTGAGCAGAAGTTCATCTGTTTTCTGTCTGATCAGATTCTTAATCTCTTCCTCTGGCATATCGCTGGCTTTATGATGAATTCCATTAATACGGATGTTTCTTGTTACCAGTTTGATTTCTGTCATTTCATCACCTCTCTCTTGTATGCTATGTAATATGGTTGTCTCTGGTTATTCTTTCTTTAGAATTGCTTTGCAAAGTTTTAAGCACATTGTCGAACAGCTTTCATTGACTTTTCTTTATGATTCTCCTATGCTTGTATTACAGGGTACTGGCATACCCGAGTATATACAGTAAGGAGGTGATTTTTATGAACCCTTTGACTTTTTTGTCCCAACTTACTGCGTCTGATTACATCGAGATTTTGGGCATTATTGTTTCTTTAATCTGCTCAATTGTTGCAATAGTGATCTCTATAAAAACACTAAAGCAAAACTCTGAAATGATTGAAAATTCTACGCGTCCCTATATAGGTGTTTATTTAGCCAGTACTTACATTCGAGATGTAACCTGCTATCTTGTTGTTAAGAATTTTGGCCAAAGCAGCGCTTTTATTGAATCCTTTTCATATGATTTTGATTTAAAAAGCGTTACTGATGTCCCAAATTATCATCCATTCGGCAACATTGAAAACAGCACTTTTATGCCGCAGCAGTCAAATAAATGTTTTATTGAACTAGGCAAAATCCTTGAAAAGACAGATCAGATCAACTTTCATATCGTATATCGTTCTGGTCTTCATAGATATGAAGATGATATTTCTGTCAAACTCAATTCAAGGATTGGTGATTTTGTAAATCACAACACTTCAAAAAACAAGGAGTTGACTATCATTTCAGAGACATTACAAGACGCTTACATCTCTTCCCTATAACTTTATTTTTGCGCCCTTAGTAATTTCTTTTGCTTCATCTAAGATGTAACTAACTACATCTCCTGTCTGTAATTCTTCTGGAAGTGCAGACAGGATTGTAGTTACTGCCTTCTTTGCAATCTTTTGAGCTTCTTTGTCTCCCATGTACTTTCCTGCTATTGTTCTAATTTGTGGCATCTATTTCTCACCTCTTTCTTTTATCCTGCTCTCTTCTCCTGATCCGCCATAGCCGCTGCAGTAGCCATGCATCCTCTAAGGTATCCCTGTGTCCATGCATCACTCTGGTTGAAGATCATATTCATTTCTTCCATCTGTGCCCAACGTTTCTTTATCTTTTCTTCTGTAATATTTCCTTTTTTCATTATGTGCCACCTCGCTTTCATTTTTATTTATAATTGCTTTAGATTCTTTTAATCAGATTGTCGAACGACTCTGTTTGACTATTCTGTTTGTTCCCTTTATTCTGTATGTACAGGGTATTTGGGGATGCCCGAGTACATACAGAAAGGAGGAATACTGTTTGAATCGAAGTATTTCTGGATACTGCGACTGTTTCAATGAAAACAGAGACATAATTGTTGAATATTTGCCCGTTACCATAGGTCGCAGTATGAGCAAACATTATAAGAAGGGATTGTTTAACGCCTGTTCAGATTGCCCATTATCAAACGCTGTTCGTACTGGCGATATCTGCCCTATCTATCGTTCGGCTCTTTCTTCACTGCAAGAATGAAGTCTTCTGTTGTATGTCGAAGCAAAGGCTCTAATGTATTAAGGAAATCGCAATTGCATTCCGGCATATACTGACATTGACTGCACACTTCTCCAAAGTCTGCTTCTCTGTGTTCTGCGCATTGATGGAATAATGCACTGATATGGCGAACTGCGCAGTCAATTGCTTTTTTCCCCTGTACAGATGCTGATGAGTTATGAGATGCTACATTATTCATTTTAGGTTCATCAAATTTATTTACCTCCCCGCTTGCGACAAGTTTTCCGTCTTTTGTCCAATACTGGATTACTATCTGCATAGGAGCTCCTTTTATATTAATTTCTTTTGCCACTAGTTTAACTTTAACCATTGGCACTTCTTTTACGTATACTAAGCCTAGTTCACTCATTTACTTCCTCACCTCTTTTCTTTTATCATGGTTGCTTATTTGTCTCATTCTGGTCTGACAGCTATTGACTTTTCCTCTTTGCTCTCCTATTCTGGTATTACAGGCACTGCCATGCCTAGTACATAAGAAAGAAGGTAATAACTATGTCTGATAAAGATCCTTCCCTTATCAAATTTCCTGAGTTACCAGATTCTATTGATAACGCCGTTAAAAATCTCACCGATAAACCAACTCAAGGAATAGGTCAAACATTTTCCGATTTATGGTTTTTGGTTTTTGGCGGAATCACTCAAGCTGCTGATAAGCGTCGCATGAAATACGCTCATGACCTTGAACTGTATGGTCAAGAGTTATCCCAATCAATCGCAGCTATTCCCGAAGAGAACCTTACTGAACCAAACATTCAGACAACCGCCCAAGCTCTTGAAAACTCCAAATACTGTATTGAATCAGAAGATCTCCGCAAACTATTTGTAAATTTAATATCTAAGTCTATGGATGACAGATACACTCAAGCTGTTCATCCATCGTTTGCAGAAATTATTAAACAAATGAGTCCTTTGGATGCTAAAATTTTAAAAAGCCTTGATCCTAGAGATAGCTTTCCATTAGTTGATTATATTTTAGAAGATTACAGCAACAATAGTTTCAATACCCTTATTTCAAATGTTTATATCCCTTCAGTTCCGGAAATTAGTATCGAACAGGCTTGCTCTTCTATTTCCTCTCTTAGCCGATTAGGAATAATAAAAATAATAACCAATACCTCTCTGGTGGACGATTCTGTTTATAAGCCTTTTAAAGAAACTGAATATTATAAATTTCTTTCTATACAAACAGAGAGTCTAAACGAACCAAAGAAACTGAAAATTAAAAAATATTTTGGATGTCTTACTCCTTTGGGGGAGGATTTCTTTGAAGTTTGTGTACAATAGACAACGTTTTTTCATTATTTTTATTTGTCATTTCACACATTTCTTTAACATAGCCATCTACTTTCTTAAAATAGTAGGTGGCTACTATTTTTGCTGTAATTACTGATACAATTATGGATGCTACAATCGTTGATATTTCTATCACCTCTTTCTGGATATTTTTTCAACATGTTGAACTACGTCTCAAAAAAAATATCCACAACTCTTTTGTTCATAGCACGTGCAATTCTAAGTAATGTTTCTGTAGTTGTTACTGTAATTGTGCCGTTCTCTAAACCTGAAATGATTGTTCTGGATACACCAGATTTTTTAGATAACTCTTCTTGAGACATATTTATTTCATTTCTGCATTCTCTTATTTTGAATCCCATTATACTATCCCCCTTTCTGTTCATCATGTTGAACTAACTGTATAGTATCATTTGTCGAATTGTTTGTCAAGTATGTTGAACAATTTTGTTGACTTTTATTTTTTGCTATTGTACAATATACTAAACAATAAAAGGTGGTGCATAAATGACACTGGGAGATATCATAAAAAAATATCGCAAAGAAAATAATATTAGCATGAGTGAATTCGCAAGCAACTGTTCACTCAGTAAAGGTTATATTTCTATGTTAGAAAATAATATAAACCCTAGAAATAACAAACCAATTTCTCCTACTCTTCCGTCAATATCTAAGGTCGCTTCTGGAATGGGAATTGAACTAGATACACTTTTGAAAATGATGGGAAATGAACAAACTGTAGATCTTACTTACGAACATAATTCAACATCTAATTTAGACAAACAAAAAACGCTTGGCGTAGTTGTTGAAAGATGTGAAAAACCTAGTTCTAAAAGTCAAATCCAACGCCTCTCTCGTTATGCTGAGCTTTACAGTTTATATAATCAATTATCTTCATCTAATAAAGATAAGGTGTTTATTTATACGAAGAACCTTCTCTCCACCCAGCAGATGGAAGAAGATCTTCTTGCAGCTCATGCCCGGACGGATGTAGAACAGACTCCTGAGGGTGTTCAGCATGATCTGGATATTATGAATGATGATTCAGAATGGGAGGAATGACATGGCATTAGATATATTGGAATTGCGTAAACTATGTATACCTAAAAATATTCGTATTACACTCCATGCAGCTAAAAGGTTGGAACAGCACGGAATATTCTTAAAAGATGTAATATCCTGTATTATGAATGGAGAAATCATCGAACAATATCCGGACGATTATCCTTATCCCAGTTGTTTAATTCTGGGGATGAGCATCGAAGATAAATATCTTCATGTAGTCATTGGGAATCACGAATCGGATTTGTTCCTTATAACAGCTTATTTCCCAAGTTTTGATAGATGGGAATCTGATTTCAAGACCAGAAAGGAGAACGCATAATGACTTGTTTTTACTGCAAAGGTAATATTGAATCTTCTACAACAACTTACATGACTGATTATCAGGGATGCTATATCATTATCAAGAACGTTCCTTGTGAAAAGTGTTCTCAATGCGGGGAAGAATACTTAAATGGCGAAACACTTGAACGAATCGAAGAAATTATTCAAAAAGTTAAAGGTATGCTGACTGAAATTGCAGTTGTTGACTACAAGCAAACAGCTTAGAGAGAACCGTTTTATTTTAATTGCTAAAGGGGTGATCCCAATTGAATTACGAACAATTACTGACTGCTGCCGATCAGGAAGGGTTACTTGTTAAAGAACAACCTCTTACTGAACATGATGGCCTGATCCGCGGCAGTCGCATAGCAATCCGAAAGGATATAGAAACACAAGCAGAAAAATCTTGTGTGCTTGCCGAAGAAATCGGGCATTATCGCACCAGCTCCGGAAACATTTTAGACCAGAATAAGGCAGAAAGCCGAAAGCAGGAGTATCGAGCTCGGCTTTATGGGTACAATCTAAAGATTGGGCTTGCCGGCCTGATCAGGGCTTATGAAGCAGGATGCGGAAATCTTTATGAGATGGCTGAATATCTGGATGCTACGGAGGAATATTTAAAAGAGGCTATGCAGTGTTACCATGCTAAATACGGTGTATACGCTGTTGTTGATAATTATGTCATTTATTTCGAACCATTTGCGGTGATACATATGATTTCATCAGCAGATTAAAGAACGGAGCTGTTATTACCAGATTCGCTATTGGAAGAATATAGAGATTTTAC
>JABLTO010072374.1_pt1 | contig 49956 bp, 39 predicted proteins | sample 7160091 | NCBI WGS metagenome assembly JABLTO01 (sample SAMN14651225, study PRJNA627086) | human gut metagenome | isolation source: feces | host: Homo sapiens
GGGCGCGTTGCGTTCTCGACGGATACCTTCGTGGTGACGCCGCATTTCTTTCCCGGCGGAGACATCGGGCATCTGGCCGTGTGCGGCACGGTCAACGATGTCGCGACCAGCGGGGCCACGCCGCGCTACCTTTCCTGTGGCTTCGTGCTCGAGGAGGGCTATCCGCTCGATGACTTGCGGCGTGTGTGCGCGTCGATGGCGGCGACGGCCAAGGAAGCTGGCGTCGAGATCGTGACGGGTGATACCAAGGTCGTTAACCGTGGGCATGGCGATGGCATCTACATCAACACGGCCGGTATCGGCGAGTTGCGCGACGGCGTTGATCTCTCCGCGTCGCACATTAGGCCGGGCGATAAGATTCTCATCAGCGGCAGCATTGGCGACCACGGCATCGCGATTATCTCGACGCGCGAGGAGCTGAGCTTCTCGACGCAAATCGAGTCGGACGCCGCCCCACTCAACCATCTGATTGCGGCGGTGCTCGACGCCTGTCCGGCAGGGAGCGTTCGCGCGTTTCGCGACCCGACGCGTGGCGGGCTTGCCTCGACGCTCAACGAGTTTGCGAGCACGGCGCATGTCGACATTTGCGTCGACGAGGATGAGGTGCCCGTGCATGACCAGGTGCGTGGCGCCTGCGAGATGCTTGGTTACGACGTCTTCCAGGTTGCCAACGAGGGCAAGATGGTCTGCGTGTGCGCATCCGAGGTGGCCGACGCCGCGCTTGCGGCCATGCGTGCGGACAAGTATGGCGCTGAGGCTGCGATTATCGGCGAGGTACTCGAGGGCGACGGACGCGTATATCTGCGCACGTCCTTTGGCAGCGAGCGCATCCTCGATATGCTCGTTGGCGAGCAGCTCCCCCGCATCTGCTAGAACCTTGTACCTCACGTGCTCTTCACATCTCCATGCAATAATACGTTGCCAAGAACAATGACAACTCACGACGGTGAGGAGCAAGCCATGAGCACTGAAGAAACCGCGCAAACCTATGTCCCCTTCGACCTCATGCACGATTTCATGGTCGATGTCTTCGAGGCATACGGCGTTCCCCGCGAGGATGCCGAGATCTGCGCCGACGTTCTCATCGAATCCGACCGTCGTGGTATCGCAAGCCACGGCATCAATCGCTTCAAGCCCATATACCTCGATCGCATCAAGAACGGCACGCTGCTGCCCAAGACCGACATCGAGATTCTGAAGGAGACGCCCACCACGCTCGTCATGGACGCGCATGATGGCATGGGCATGGTAGCGAGCTACGAGATGATGAAGCGCCTGATCGAGAAAGCCAAGACGCTCGGCATGGCCGGCGGCGCGATCCGCAACTCCACGCATTACGGCATTGCTGGCTACTGGGCGACGATGGCAAGTGACGAGGGGCTTATTGGCATCACCGGTACCAACGCCCGGCCGTCCATCGCCCCGACCTTCGGTGTCGAGAACATGCTCGGCACCAATCCGCTCACCTTCGCTCTGCCCACCGACGAGGACTTTCCCTTCTGCCTCGACTGCGCGACCTCCATTTCGCAGCGCGGCAAGATCGAGCGCTACGCTCGCGAGGGAAGTCCCACGCCGGCCGGCATGGTTATCGGCCGCGACGGCAGTGCCATGACGGATAGCGATGCGATTCTCAAGGCGCTTGTCGACGGCATGGCGGCGCTTGCTCCGCTCGGTGGCATCGGCGAGGACCTCGGCGGCTACAAGGGCTACGGATACGCCACCGTGGTCGAGATTCTCTCCGCGGCGCTCGCCGGCGGCGAGTTCATGAAGGCGCTTACGGGCGTCTCTCCCGATGGTGATCCGCAGATGTACGGCCTTGGGCACTTCTTCTTCGTGGTCGATCCCGATGCGTTCATGGGACAAGACACCTTCAGGAAGATTGCGGGCGATATCTCGCGCGAGCTGCGCGCGTCCGAGAAAGCTCCCGGCGAAGAGCGCATCTACACGGCAGGGGAGAAGGAACACCTGGCGTGGCTCGATCGCAAGGACAAGGGCATTCCGGTCAACTCTGCCGTCAAGCAGGAGATGACGCAGATTCGTGACGAGCTCGGCCTAGATTACCGCTTCCCCTTCGAGGGTTAAGAACATCCACTTGTGCGCAGACAAGCTGTGAAGCGGAGGTCCAAGGGAGCGCGCCGTAAAGACCGCGTAGCGGGCTGTCGGGAAGCGACCGTCGGAGCGGAGCAGCTTGCCTGCGTGCAAAATGACGGCGTAACTGCGGATGAATGGTCCCTAAATGTGTCCTGTTCGCTCCTGCAGCTCCCACAAACAAAAAAAGCCAGCGGCAAGATAAGCCGCTGACCTCGTGTTTCATGGTGGACCGGCAGGGGTTCGAACCCTGGACCTTGGGATTAAGAGTCCCCTGCTCTGCCAGCTGAGCTACCGGTCCGTCACAGCGAAAAAGGATTATACACGAAATCGCCGTGCGCCCAAGCAGGAAAATGGGGTGGGTAAAGGGATTCGAACCCTCGACCTCCAGAGCCACAATCTGGCGCGCTAACCAACTGCGCTATACCCACCGTGAGCTTCCTGCGTCGATGCGCAAGGCGAGAGTATAGCGGATTTTCCCAGCGCCTACAAACACTAATAGGAGTAAGATGGAAAACTTGTGAGAGGGGATGGGTAACTGGCATTACCCGAGGTTTCTGAAGGAGGACACATGGAATTATTTGGCGATGTGGTCTTTCTGTCGCGCCTTCAGTTCGCGCTGACCGTCATATTCCACTTCCTGTTCGTGCCGCTGTCCATTGGATTGGGCCTGTTCGTTGCGCTTACCCAGACGCGCGCCTACAAGACGCGTGATTCCAAGGACGAGGCGGATGCCCGCTTCTGGGTCAAGATTTTTACGCTCACCTTCACGGTCGGCGTTGCGACGGGCATCACGATGGAGTTTAGCTTCGGTACCAACTGGGCTAACTACTCCCGCTTCGTGGGTGACATCTTTGGCTCACCGCTCGCAGCCGAGGCGTTGCTCGCGTTCTTCCTCGAGTCGTGCTTCCTCGGCGTGCTCCTCTTCGGACGCAAGCGCGTATCTCCCAAGTTCTACATGGTTTCCTCATGGCTTGTGTGGGTGGGTTCCATGCTCTCGGCCCTGTGGATTCTCATCGCGAATTCCTGGATGCAGACCCCGGCCGGCTTCGAGGTTGTCGAGACGGCTCATGGCAAGAAAGCCATCATTACCGACTTCTTCGCCGCGGCCTTCAATCCGCAGACCATCCCAACCTATCTGCACACGGTTCTCGCGCTGCTTATCTTCGGTGCCTTCATCGCCATGGCGATTGCCGCGTACTACCACATCAAAGGTCGCAACTCTGAGTTCGTCACGAAGATGATGCGTTGGGGCGCTATCGTCACGCTCGTGTGCATGGTGCTCATGATGCCGGTCGCGCACATGCAGGCTCAGGTCGTCGCCGACGAGCAGCCTACCAAGCTCGCCGCGATGGAAGGTCAGTACGAGACCGAGCCCGTTCCCATGTACTTGTTTGGCATCGTCGATACCGAGAACGGCACGGTCATTGGCCCCTCGATTCCGGGCCTGACCTCGTTCCTCGCCGCGGGTGACTTCAATGCCGAGTATCCGGGCCTCAATGACATAGAAGCCGCCGATCCTGGCAGCACCCCCACGGCAACCGAGGTGCAGATTACCTTCCAGTCCTATCACATCATGATCGTCATGATGGGCGTCATCATGCTGGGTGTGTTGCTCGCGCTCATCATGGCTTTCGGCAAGAAGCTCAAGACCAAGCGCTGGCCCTATGTCTTGATGCTCTTTCTCTGGATCGCGCCATTCCTCGCCATTCAGTTTGGCTGGGCGACGGCCGAGGTTGGCAGGCAACCGTGGATCGTCACGGGCGAGCTCAAGACGCTTGATGCCATCAGTCCGTCAGTGCCGGCCGATCAGCTTCTCCTCACCATCGGTCTCTTTATCATCATCTACCTGGTAATTTTCATCGCATGGGCGCGCATCTTCTCCAAGATCGTCAAGAGCGGTCCCGAGAAGTGCCTGCCCGAGGCCGAAGATGCACCCGTCGTCGATGCGCAGGAAGGTGATGTAGCATGACGCTCCCCATTCTCTGGTTCATCATCATCGCAGTGCTGATCTGCGCATATTATGTTCTCGATGGCTTCGACCTTGGCGCAGGCGCGCTCTCGCCGTTCATCGCCAAGACTCCGGGCGAGAAACGCGCTCTCATGACCTCCATCGGTCCCGTTTGGGATGGCAACGAGGTCTGGCTGCTCACCGCAGGCGGCGCGCTCTTCGCTGCGTTCGCCCCTGCATATGCGACCGTGTTTTCCGGCTTCTACCTGGCCATCATGCTCGTGCTCTTTGGCCTCATCATCCGCGCGGTGAGCCTCGAGTTCCGCGCGCATGATCCCAAGTGGCAGAAGCTTTGGGACGCGCTCTTCTTCGTGGGATCGCTCGTTCCCGCGCTGCTCTTCGGTGTCGCGCTGGGCAATTGCCTGCAGGGCGTCCCGCTTGATGCTGCCGGTAACTACATCGGCTCCTTCTTCGGTCTGCTCACGCCGTTCCCGCTCGTCTGTGGCCTGCTCGGTTTGGCGACCATCGTCACGCAGGGCGCCTGCTGGCTCGCGGCAAAGATCGAGACGGGCACGGAGTTGCATAAGCGCGCCGTCACGGCGCGAGTCGCCGGCCAGATCGTCACGGCCATTCTCGTCGTGGCCGCCTCCGTCATGTTCTTCACCTTCATCGGCTTTCCCCAGGGCGAGGGTCCCGCCTTCCCGTTCCTCGTGTTCGTTGCCTGCATCCTGGTTGTCGCTATCGTCGTTGGTTTCCTGGCGGCTGGTCGCGGCAAGAACTGGCTTGCCTTCGGCGCGAATTCGGCTGTCTGCGTGGCGCTCGTCTTCGCTCTCGTGCTCGCCATGTTCCCCAACCTGGTTATCTCCACAGGCCCTGGTCCCTCGATTGACTTGTTCACTGCAGCTGCGAGCACTTATGGACTTACGGTGATGACCATCATCGCCTGCATTGGCGTTCCGCTGGTCGCCATATATCATGTCATTATTTACCGTACCTTCCGCGGCACCATCAAGGTGGAGGAAGGCTAGAAGAAAGTACTTGCATGATCGAGCTCAAGCACCTGCGCAAGTCCTACAGGGTCGGCGATTTCGAGCAAAAGGCGCTCGACGACGTCTCGATATCGTTCCGGGATAACGAATTCGTCGCCGTCCTCGGGCCGTCAGGTTCTGGCAAGACCACCCTGCTCAACATACTGGGTGGTCTTGATCATGCCGATACCGGCGAGCTCATCATCAACGGCACGTCCACCAAGGACTACTCAAGTGCCGATTGGGATACCTACCGCAACCATCACATCGGCTTCATCTTTCAGAGCTACAACCTCATTCCGCATCAGACGGTGCTTTCGAATGTCGAGCTCGCGCTTACGCTCACGGGTGTGTCGCGCGAGGAGCGTCGAGCACGGGCCATGGCCGAGCTCGAGCGTGTCGGTCTGGCGGAGCATGCCAACAAGAAACCCAGCCAGCTTTCCGGCGGTCAGATGCAACGCGTCGCCATCGCCCGAGCCCTGGTGAACGACCCGGACATCGTGTTGGCAGACGAGCCCACGGGCGCGCTCGATACCGAGACGGGCATCCAGGTCATGGATTTGCTGTCAGAGATCGCGAGTGACCGCCTCGTCATCATGGTCACGCATAACCCCGAGCTGGCCTACGATTATGCGAATCGCATCGTCAAGCTGCACGACGGACGCATCTCCGACGATAGCAACCCCTTCGAGCCGAGCAAGGCAGACGAGCAAACTGCCAAGCTTGCCGCAAGTCAGCGCAACAAAGCGACTGACGGCCATAAGAAGCACGCATCCATGTCGTTTCTCACGGCACTCGCGTTGTCCTTCAACAATCTGATGACCAAGAAGGGGCGCACCTTTCTCACGGCATTTGCGGGATCAATCGGCATCATTGGCATCGCCGCGATCCTCGCGCTTTCCAACGGCGTCAACAACTACATTGCCAAGGTCGAGGAGGATACGCTCTCATCGACTCCGCTCACCATCACGCAGTCGAGCTTCGACGTGACCTCCATCATGATGCAGGCAGGTGACTACGTGCATGGAGATACCGAAGACGACGTCGCCGCGGGTGTCATCCCGGAATCCACCATCATGGCTGATGTCCTGACGGACGTGAAGACGAACGATCTCAAGTCCCTGCGCTCCTTCTTCGAGGCAAACGGCGGAGACGTGAACCGCTATGTAAACGCCATCGTCTACGGCTATGGCATAACGCCCCAGATCTACAAGGCCGACACCTCCGCCGGCATCAAGCAGCTCAATCCCGGCGCCCTGTCCTCGATCATGTCCAACGACATCAGCTCCGCCGGCATGTTCTCGACCATGATGGGTTCGGCGAGCTCGTTCCAGGAAATGCTCGATGACCAGAAGCTCCTCGAGGAGCAATACGACATCGTCGCCGGTGCCTGGCCCGCAAACTACGATGAGTGCGTGCTGGTGCTCAACAAGAACGGCGGCATCAGCGACTACACGCTCTACGCGCTGGGCATCCTCGACCCCGACGAGCTCAACGACCTCCTCATGGACGCCCTTGCCTCCGAGGACCTTGACGTTCCCGATACCAGCGTCGAGTTCACGCAAGACGAGGCGCTGGCGCTCACGTTCAAGGTCGTGAACGAATGCGACATGTACACCAAGGCCTCCTCTGGCTCGACGTGGGTTGATCGCAGCGATGACGAGAGCTACATGAAGACGCAAATCGCCGAGGGCCTCGACCTCAAGGTCGTGGGAATCATCAAACCGAGTGCAACGGCATCGTCGACGTCCATGGACGAGGGCATCGGGTATCGTCATGATCTCGTCCTGCATCTCATCGATCAGGCGGCCACCTCGCCGGTGGTCGAGGCGCAGATGGCCGAGCCCGATGTCGACATCTTCACGGGCAAGACCTTCGAGTCGCTCAAGGACGATGCGGAGTCCTCCTTCGACATGGGCTCGCTGTTCAGCATCGACCAGAACATGATGGCGCGCGCCTTCAACGTCGATAACGCCGCCATCGAGTCGGCAATGGCAAGCGCGATGAGCGGCGCGGCTGCGAGTCTCGACACGAGCAACATGTTCGCGGACATTCCCGCCCCCGATTTCAGCGATCTGGATATCGACCTGTCCGGTGGCGTCCCCTCCGCAAACCAGGTGGCTGCTCTCGAGCAGAGCCTGGGCCAAATGAGCAGCGGGGTCGTCATGGGCTTCATGCAGTACGTAAGCAGCAATCCCAGCAGCATGGCAGATTTGCCTGGGGCGTGGAGTTCCTATCAGCAATCGGATGCGTACAAGGCCATCATCAACCAGGCGGCAACGGGTATCGCATCGGGCATGTCCGGCTCCAGCGAGCAGCTCCAGAAGGCCTTCACCGAAGCCATCCAGAAGAAGATGAGCGAGTACATGACCACCCAGCTCGTGCCCTATCTGGAAGGCAAGATGGGTGGCATGCTGCAGAGCTACACCACGAGCCTGGCGAGTTCGATGGCCTCCGCGCTTTCGACCGCGATGGGTACGGCGATATCGGTCGACCCGAGCATGTTCGCCCAGTCCATCACCGTCAACATGGATCAGGACGAGCTCACATCCATGTTCATGAACCTTGCGCGCAGCAATGACCTGAGCTATGAGAGTAACCTGCAGACCTTGGGCTATGCCGATATAGCCGATCCGATCTCCATCAGCATCTACGCCAAGAGCTTCGATGACAAGCAGGTCGTCGAGGACATCATCGACCAGTACAACGCCGACATGGAATCCTCGGGCGAAGAGGACAAGACCATCTCCTACTCCGACATCATGGGTGCGCTCATGAGCTCCGTCACCAACATCATCGACATGATCTCCATGGTGCTTATCGCATTCGTCTCCATCTCGCTCGTCGTGAGTTCGATCATGATCGGCATCATCACCTACATCAGCGTGCTCGAGCGTAAGAAGGAGATCGGCATTCTGCGCGCCATGGGCGCGAGCAAGGGCAACATCGCCAACATCTTCAACGCCGAGACGGTCATAGAGGGCCTCATGTCCGGTGTCTTCGCCGTCGTTCTCGTGGCGTTGGTATCGCTGCCCGTGAATGCCATCGTGCTCGCGATGATGAACATTTCTGGAATCCTCGCCCTGCCCATTACGGCGGCACTGATTCTCATCCTCATCAGCGTCTTCTTGACCTTCATTGCCGGTCTCGTGCCCGCCATGAATGCCGCCCGCCGCGATCCCGTCGAGGCGTTGCGCAGCGAATAGCGTCCAGGGTCTGTCCCGACATGCGGGGCGGGCCCGTGCGCGAGCTACGCTTGGAATGACGCATACGGTATGTCAACCGCCATCAGCCACAGAAGAGGACTTGCGTACGTTCTCATATCCGCCGTGTGCTTCTCGCTTGCCGGCGTGCTCATCAAGGTCATTCCCTGGAATCCCATCAGCATCAATGGCGCACGTTGCATCTTCGCGATCATCCCGATGTATCTCTACCTGCGTGCGACGGGCAGGCGTTTTCACGTCAACAAGCAGATCATCGGCGGTGCCGTGCTCGACTTCGCCATGCTCGAGACCTTCGTCATCGCCAACAAGCTCACAACAGCCGCAAACGCGATCGTCCTGCAGTTTACCGAGCCCATCTGGGTCATCTTGCTGGCCTGGATCATCTTTCGCTCGCGGCCGCGCAGGAGCGCCGTTGTGGCGAGTTTCGTCGTAATCGCCGGCATCGCCTGCTTCTTCTATGACAGCTTGAATGCTGGTGGCATGTTGGGAAACGTTCTCGCGATTGTCTCCGGCGTTGCCTATGCGGGCGTGTTCCTTCTCAAGGAGTCGCCCAAGTGTGACTTCGAATGTGCGGCGATACTGGGCTTTGCGGCGTGCTTTGTCGTTGGCATTCCCTTCTATCCGCAAGAGACGCTCTTCACGCCCGAGATCCTGGTGACAATCGTCGTGCTCGGTGTCGTCCAGCTCGGCTTCGCGTACTTTTTCCTCTCCAAGGGCCTTGATGTGGTTTCTCCCGTGACGGCTTCGCTCACCTCGACTATCGAACCGTTGCTCAATCCGATTCTGGTCGCAATCGTGGTGGGGGAGACCATCGGCCCCATCTCCATTTTTGGCGCGGTGTTGGTAATTGGCGCGGCAACCGCCTATAACGTCTATGCAGCGCGCACGGGGTAGTGCCTATTCGAGACAGTTAGAAGAGCATGAAGATCTGAGCGAGTGCCCAGCCGATGAATCCGCAGCAGGGGAAGGTGAGCAGCCAAGCCGCAACCATGCTCTTGGCAACATCCCACTTGACGCGCTTGGGGTTCTTCGAGGCACCGACGCCCATGATGGCCGCAGTGCTGCAGTGCGAGGTCGAGACCGGCATGCCGGTGATGGATGCAATGAAGAGCGTGATGACCGTCGTCGCCGATGCCGCCACGCCCTGGTACTTCTCGAGCTTGACCATGTCCATCGCGACTGACTTGATGATGCGCTTGCCGCCGACGAGCGTGCCGAGCGAAATGGCAAGCGAGCACAGGATCATGAGCCACAGCGGAAACTCCGTCGCACCGCTCGTCTGCATGTCGAATGCGAGTGCGATACCCAAAAGACCGATCGACATGAACTTCTGGCCATCCTGCGCACCGTGCAGGAACGAGAGCGCGCATGCGCAAATGTCCTGAAGGATCACGCAGACCCTGTTGGCCTTGCCGCGGTTTGCGTGGGCGAAGAAGAACTCGATGATCCTGGTATTGACCCAGCCCAACGCAAACCCTGCGATGAGCGAGAAAAGCATGCCGTAAATGACGAGCATCCACTCGCTGACCACGACGCCGGCAAGGCCGTTCATGGCGATGGCGCCACCGGTGACACCGGCGATAAGCGAATGGGATTTGGATGCGGGGATGCCCCGATACCAACAGAAGAAGCCCCAACCTATGGATCCTATCATCGCGGCTATGAGGGCCATGAGCGCTTGGTGCGTGTTACCCGAGAAGTTGACCATGTTGAACATGGTATGGGCTACGGCTGTCGAGATGTACGTCATGCCCACGAGGCCGACGAAGTTGAAGATGGCTGCCAGAATCAGGGCCGTGCCTGGCTTGAGGCAGCGCGTCGAAACGGCCGAAGCGATGGCATTGGGGGCATCGGTTGCGCCCGAGATAACAGTGACACCGATAACGAGGACGAGAATGACGATAAGCGCGGGATGAGCGCCCGCTTGCGCAATGAACACCGGAAGCGTCAGGTCCATCTACTCGTCCGTTCTGTCGGGAAGGGACACGGAAACGTGCCCAAGGTATTCTACCGTAAGTTTGCATAGTGGGAATGAGCATTCACGCGGAAGTGCAACGCGAGTCGAATATTCCGGACGGATTAGGATAGCAAGGAAGCCCAGCAAGAAAGACTCGTGAACCTACCCTTTGCATTACCCTTTGAATAACCCGTGAAAAGTACCCAATTCGGATGATTTCTATTATGCTCCTCCTTGATAACTTAGTTTAATTACCATGCGTGCTCCTGAGGCCTGGGGGGAAGGAGTAATCGATGGACCAGATCATTCATGCAAGACTCATAGAGCCTGTGCTGCCTTCGAATCTCGTGATGAATCGCCCTTTGATTGAAGAGCTGAGACGCGCGGTCTGCGATCAGCGTATCACCTTTCTACATGCCCCAAGCGGATACGGGAAGACCGTAGCCATGTGCGAATTGAGCGGGATCCTGAGGCAGGAAGGGTACGGCACAAGTTGGCTGAGCATCGATCCGGCCTTATCGGACCCGACGCAATTCTGGGCTCACGTTCACGCCTCGTTCGGAGAGAGCGCGTTTTGTCCTGCTACAGAGCATGACAAGCTTGCCGGTGACGGGGAGTCTCTGGCAGATATCCTGTTTCAACATCGCGGAGAGGTCAAAGGCGAACGCTTTGTTTTCTTCGACGCCTTCAACCGGATAAGCTCGCTTTCTCTTATCGACGATTTTCTGCGTTTCTGTTTCGAAGCTCCTCCCGAATATCATTTTGTCGTAGGCACGCGGGAGTTTCTCGAGAGCTTTAAAACAGCGACTTTCAAATATGGTGAACACGTATTTGAGGCCAGGGACCTCACCATCACGCAGGTCGAGGCCGAAGAATTGGTTCGGGATTCGTGCGGGAGCGCCTTTTCCGACGAGCTCATTGCCGAAGCATACCGTTACACCGAAGGCTGGATTCAGGGTGTCAAGCTGCGTGCCCAGGCAATCGCGCGAAACGAGATGATGGGAATCAAAGGGCCAATAAATGGAAAAAACAACCTAGTGCGTGACTACTTTACATGCAACATTCTTTCCGATTTGCCTCCAGACGACGTCGATTTCCTCATTCGGGTGTCCTTGTTCGAGAAAATCAACCGCTCGCTTCTCGCCTTCGTTTTCGGCTCAGCCGTGGCAATCGAGAGATTCGACAGACTGCTGGCAGCCAACGTGTTCATCATGAACTGCGATTACGAAAACGAGTGGTATCGGCTTCATCCCATGTTCCTGGACATGCTCCGATATGAGCTGAAGCGTTTCAACATGAGCGAGTTGCGAGGCCTCTGCCTCAATGCGGCGGAATGGTTTCATGACAACGGTTATCCCGATGAGGCCGTGAAGTACCTCAGCATGTCGGGGGATCTGGACTATATAGAGGGGCTCGTGGAGGCGACGAGCGGACTCGTGCGCCCGGATATGTCCATGGACTCCTTTGCGTGGATGTGTCGGGCCCCTGCCGCGTCTGTTCCCACCTCGCCGTTCATGTGCCTGATGGCCGTTTGGTCTTGCGTGACCTACGCGCGTCTCGAGGACGCGGACTTGTGGATGGGAGTCTTCGAGAAACTCATCGAAAGCGGAGTCGTGACGCAAGAGACCTCACCCGAAATGGCCGCTTTCACCATGAAATGCCTTTCCATGAAATATCTGGCGATGGAGGGTGACGGTGAGAGGGCGTTGCTTCTTTGCGAGGAGCTGCAAGACGGAAGCTGGCCCATAACCCCGTCGCTGCTCAGCATGATCAACCAGTCCCAGGGAGAGGCCTATTCGTATATCGGAGACTATGTTCAGGCGATGGACTACTATCTAAAGGCGCAGGCGAGTGCGAGCGTCGATCAGACCATCCACCAGCTTGTCTTCAACGAATACACCAATGCAGTCAATCTCTATTATTGCGGAGAGCACGGCAAGGCGGAGCGCTGCTGCGAGAGCCTTCTCAAGAAATGCCCACCGGACTTCGCAATATACGGAGCGGCTTGTGCGCTTCTCGCGCGTATCCTCATAGAGCGAGACGACGTGAACCGGGTACCGGAATTGCTTCGCATATCCGAAGACGGCCTCTCTTGCTATCGTCACATTGACCTCTATCTCGACATAATGACGAGCCACGCTTCCTGGCATTTGACATCAGGTAGCTCCTCCACGGCCTTCGAGGTGATCACCGAGGCGATATTGCAAGGGGAGAAGTATCGAAACGTTCCTCGCGGGGCACTGCTTTCGGCTTACTTTCTCCAGGCGCAGATTGCCCTGCATCGGGGTGATCTTAACGAGCTGCAACTCATAGAAAACAAGTTCGCTCTCCATCTAAAGGAGAGCGACATCTTCGGCACATTGCTGTTCGATGCCATTCGCGCATTTGCCTTAAGGTTGCAAGGAGGTGACGCCGAGGTGGTCGAGCTGCTCGATGCCATGATAAAGCGGGCGCTTGAGCGAGATTTCAATCGCATGGTCGTTATCGCGCTTGTCGAGAGGACCCTGATTCTCAACGATATGGGTGAGAGCGCCTTGGCCATAACCTCTCTCAACGAGCTTCTCCGAATCGCCCGTTTGCATGGCTACATGCGTACCGTATTGAACGGCGGAGCCCCCATGAAGCAGCTGCTCCGCGAGTATTCGACGACACGTAAGTTGGGCGGCGTTCTGCGAACCTATGTCAAAGACGTGTTGCTGCACTTCGAGGCGGAGAGCTCCGACAAGAGGGAAGCTACAGACGAGAGCACGGCGTTTTTGGAGAGCGAGTACATGCTCACCGCTCGCGAGATTGAGGTCCTGCGCCTGCTCAACATGGGGCTTTCGCGCAACGAGATTGCCGAAACGCTTTCCATCAGCATCAACACGGCCAAGAAGCACCTTTCCAACATATACGCCAAGATGGGAGTTCGCAACAAGACCGAGGCGCTCGACGGATTGACGCATGGCATTAGCCAGCGGGAAGCTGGCTAGCTCGACTCGTAGGATGGCTAGGCTTTCCGGCGAGAGGTAATGGTTTTCCTTACCCTTTTGGCACGATTGGGCCCTAATGAGCACCCCGGAAGGTACCCACGCTCTTATCCCGTTGATTGGTACGTTTAGGGCGTTCTTGTTTCATTTTGCCCTCGATATCCTCGTCAACGTAAACGCGTCGAAAGGAATGGACAAGTTCGTTTCGACGCATGTTTCGGAACGTGAGACATCCCACGTAGAGGGGAGGAAGCGTCAGGTGCCGTCAATCGTCCATGGGGACTACTCCGCTTTCATGTGTGCTACGTGATGATGTAGGCAACTGACTAGGGATGCTCATCTTGAGTCCATCTATTTCAATTCAAATTGGAGGGCAAAATGAGGGAAAAACTACCTTTTAAGGTGGGAATAACTGCGATCTCGATACTCATCGTAATCGTGACGTACCTTCTCCCAACTCCGGAAGGGCTTGTTTTTGAAGGCAAGATGCTACTCGGCATCCTGGTCGCTTGCGTCATCATGTGGATTTGCGAGCCGGTGCCGATTGTCGTGACGGCTTGGGCGTTTGCCGCGGCCGTGCCTTTAATGGGCATTCTGTCTTCGGGCGAGACATGGGCAAGTGGCGTGAGCGTCGCCATGATTGTCTGCTTGCCGTGTTTCGCGTTTGCTCTATTCGTTCAGTATTCCAGCATTTCGTTACGTATCATTGCATTCATTTTGAAGTGGGCGAAGCATGATTCCAAGAAGGTGCTTGCCGGTCTGATGCTCGCGACGGCACTTCTTTCTCTGATCATCGATGACCTGGTTCTCGTCATTGTCATGCTGCCTTTTGCGTACAGAATTCTGGACGAAAACAAGACTCCCTGGGGCAATAAGTCAAACCTAGCCAAGGCTCTTGTGCTTGGCATCGCCTTTGCTTCTTATATTGGTGGTTGGATTACTCCCGTTGGTAGCGTTGTCAACATCCTTGCCATGGGTTTTGCCGAGCAGGCATTTGGCATTACCGTGACGTTTGCCAACTGGATGGTCCTCGGCATCATCATGAACATCGTCCTGCTTCCCATTTCTTGGTTTGCCATTGTCAAGATTTTTAAGCCCGAGCCTATTAGCGATGAGGCTATCGAGCGCATCCAGAAGGAGCGTTCCGAGATTTCCGGGTTTGGAAAGGACGAGATTTGGGGCATGCTCGTTATTGTCGTCACGTTGGCCCTGTGGATTGCCGGTTCGTGGTTCCCGCAGCTCGATATGACGGTCATTGGTCTGCTCGCGCTGTTCCTGATGTTCCTGCCGCCGTTCAAGTGCGTTTCCTTCAAGAAGTGGTGTGACGAGAGTCCCTGGTCAGTCGTCATGCTGAACTGGGCTGTTGGTTGTTTTGTTGCCGGCTTCATTGCCACTGGCGCAATGGTTTGGCTTGTCAATACGGCATTCGCTCCGCTTATGGGACTGCCTGTGATCGTTGTCATGATTCTCGTGGCGGTCTTTGCCTGCGTCGTCCATAACATTCTTCCCGCGGGCGCAGCCGTTGCCGGTCTCATTACGATTCCCGTTTGTGGCTTGGTCATTGGCCTCGGTGGTAATGTCACTGCTGCAATTTTCATGTGCGCGGTGTTTTCCTCCGCTGCGTTCCTCCTGCCGCTGGATCTTTGCGTGTACGTTGCATATTCGAACGAGCGCAAGTACTTCTCCCCATTTGACGAGCTCAAGGTTGGTTGGATTCCCAGCATTGCGGCCATTTTGATGGTTTCCATCGTTTTGCCGCTCGTTTGCACTGCCATGGGTCTCGCATAGGGCGAGATATCTGGAAGTAACACTGTTGTTTGTCAGTTCGTAATCAGTGAAAAGGCTTCGACCCCTAACGTGTTCCTAGTTGATCATGCTAGGGGTCGAGCGTGTTTAGGAGAAGATCGAAAATGATTACTGACGATTACCTGAGCGCTGTCGACCTGGCGTCAGATATCAGAGACAAGAAGGTCGCCCCTTCAGAAGTTGTCGAAGAGACCATTAATGCCATCAATGAGCGCAACTCATCCATCAACGCCTTTGTCTACACAAACTTTGATGAAGCTCGCGAAAAAGCCAAGGAAGAAGATGAGAAGCTTGCCAACGGCGAGGCAAAGGGAGCGTTCTTTGGCATTCCGACTGCTGCGAAGGACTTCATTCCCGGCATACCAGGATGGCCGGGAACCTCCGGCGGCATCAAGGCGCTCTCCCACATGATCGACGATCATTGGGGAAGCTACACGGGCGCGATGAACGACGAGGGCGCCATCATGGTCGGCAAGACGAACTCGCCATCTCTCGCGTTTCGTGGCACGTGTGACAATAAGATGTTCGGTCCCACGAGCACCCCGTTCAAGCCCGGATACAACTCCGGCGGTTCCTCCGGCGGCTCGGCAGCCGCGGTCGGTGACGGCATCCTGCTCATCGCCGAAGGCACCGATGGAGGCGGATCCATTCGCATTCCGGCCGCCTGGTGTGGTTGTTACGGATTCAAAGCGGGCAACGGCGTCATTGGAGGAGCGCCGAGGCCGAACGCCTACGGCACCTGTCATCCATATTGCTGGGACGGAACAATTTCCCGTTCGGTCAAAGACGCTGCCTACGCCCTGCAGGCGATGGCGGGCTATGATCCCTTCGATCCCAACAGCATCGACTTTGGCGATCGCGATTACATTGCGGCGTTGGAGAAGCCAGTGAAGGGCATGCGCATCGGTTTCACGCCAGACTTCGGCATCTTCCCGGTCGAACCGGAGATCGCCGCCATGTGCGAGGCTGCCGCGGCGAAGTTCGAGGATGCCGGCGCCATCGTCGAGCCCGTGAGCTTCGACTTCAAGCGCTCCGCCTTCGAGCTTGCCGAGGCATGGGACCGCATGATCACCATTTCAGGCGGTCTGGGTACCATAGAGGAAATCAAGGCCGGCGGCATCGACCTCTTGCGCGACCATGCGGACGACCTGCCCGATGAGCTCATCTACTGGGTTGAGGATGCCTACAAGCGCGGGTATGTCGATTTCCACGACGACGAGGTGATCCGTACCGAGGTCTTCGACCAGATCCAGGGGGCGTTCCAGAACTACGACCTCATCGTTTCGCCCACATGCGCGTGTCATCCCGTTAAGAACGACCCGAACTGGAATACTGTTGGGCCCAAGGAAATTTGCGGTGTTAAAACCGAGCCTCTCATTGGTTTTTGCCTCACCTTCTTCTGCAACTTCACAGGCAATCCCGCGGCATCCATCCCGGCCGGTCTCTCGAAGGACGGCTTCCCGGTTGGCCTGCAGCTCATCGGTAACCGTTACGGCGAGCTCGACCTGCTTGCGGCAAGCGCGGCCTACGAGCGCGTCAACCCATGGGCGGCAATCTACGAAGTCACGAAGAGCCGTACGTTTTAGAGATATATCCGGCACGTTCGTCCTCGCCGGCGGATGCGCCTTGTTCGAATGAAAGGACACATGATGTCTGGAAAGACCTCTGACAAATCAGTGATCAAGTGCATCGGTTTCTGCGGTTTTGGAATGGGTGCGAACATCACTGAGGTCGATGTGAAAGACGGGAAGGTTGCTCGCATCAGACCGTTACACTATGACCAGCTCTACAAGCCCGAAGATCTGAACTACTGGAAGATCGAGAAGAACGGGCATGTGCTGGAGCCAGGTATGGCAAGCTGTCCGCCGCCGCTGGCTACTGCATACAAGATGCGTGCCTACTCGAAGAACCGCATCCCGTATCCCCTGAAGCGCGTCGACTGGGATCCGAACGGCGAGCGCAATCCGCAGAACCGTGGTATCTCCAAGTACGAGCGCATCTCCTGGGACGATGCCTGTGACATCATCGCGGCCGAGATCAAGAGGATTCAGGACGAGTGCGGACCGTTCTCCATCTACGCACAGTCCGATGGTCACGGCGAGACCAAGACCGTGCATGCGGCCCATGGCTGCCAGACCAATCTCCTGGCGCTTACGGGTGGCTTTCTGAAGCAGGCTCGTCAGCCAGATAGCTGGGAAGGCTGGTACTGGGGTGCAAAGCATGTCTGGGGCATGGATCCCGTCGGCATGCAGACCATCACCAACAACGTCATCAAAGACATCGCCGAGCACACGGATGCTGTCTTCATGTGGGGCGCCGATCCCGAGACAACTCCGTGGGGCTGGGGTGGCCAGATGTCGAGCCTCATCTCGTATTGGTTCACCGACATCGGCGTCAAGCAGGTTTACGTGTGTCCCGATCTTAACTACGGCGCGGCAATTCATGCCGACAAGTGGATTCCCGTTCTGCCCAATACCGACGTTGCCCTGCAGCTTGCAATTGCCCATGTATGGCTGACCGAGGACACGTACGAAAAGGACTACATTGCCACGCACTCCGTGGGCTTCGACAAGTTCGTCGACTACGTCATGGGTCGCGGCGAAGACGGCATCGAGAAGACGCCGGCCTGGGCAGCCGAGAAGTGCGGCGTGCCCGACTACCGCATCAAGGCGTTGGCTCGCTACTGGGCGAGCAAGAAGGTCTCCGTTGCCCACTGCAACGGCGGTGGCTACATTCGCGCTGCCTTCTCGCACGAGCCCGCTCGCATGGAAATCTACCTGCTGGGCATGCGTGGTGTTGGTCAGCCGGGTGTCAACCAGTTCCAGATGATCGAGTGGCAGCTCATGGACATGCCCACGTGGAACCCGCTGCCCAGCTGCTCGGTGCTCCCGAGTGTCGAGGGCGCCTATCGTGGTGCGACCATGGACCTGTCCGAGCCGTTCATCCCCAAGACGCTCATCCCCAAGGCCATCACCGAAAAGAAGCTCGAATGGCACGGCCATGTCATTGCCGGCATCGCCACCGTCGATCAGTTCATTCCGTTTGAGTGGGAGCCCGAAGAGGGCGAGGGCGTGCGCATGATCTGGTCGGATGCTCCGTGCTGGTCGAATTGCTGGCAAGGCGGCAACGTCTTCCAGGAGGCCATGCGTGATCCCGAGCTCGACTTCATCTTGGTGCAGCACCCCTGGTTCGAGAACGACACCAAGTTCGCTGACATCATCCTGCCCACCAACACGCTGTTCGAGACCGAGGACTTCAATGTCGACGTGCGCAGCGGGCAGTGGAATGCCATTGCCTATGAGGGTCAGGCAATCGACCCCATTGGCGATACGCGCAGCGATTACGAGGCCGTATGCTCGGTTGCCAAGGCGCTTGAGAAATTCGGCGGCAATTACGAGAACCTGTACGAGCGCTATACCCAGGGACGCGATGTCATGGGGTGGATCGAGAAGGGCTTCCGCGAGTCCGGTATCGAAGATGGCGAGCACGCCGACTTCGAGCAGTTCAAGGAGGACCGCTTCAAGCTCTTCCCGACGCGCGAGGACTGGGAGGACATGCCGCATGGCCTCATAGGCTTCTACGAAGATCCTGTGGGGCATCCGCTCTCTACGCCGTCCGGGCTGATCGAGTACTACTCCGAATCGCTGGCGCAGGTCTTTCCCGATGACACGGCACGAGGCCCCATCGCGCGCTGGATCGAGGAGCCACTTGACGGCCATGATGACCGCCTTTCCAGCCCGCGTGCGAAGGACTACCCGTTCCTGCTCGTCACCAACCATCCGCGTTGGCGCGTGCACGCCAATCATGACGACATCCCCTGGTTCCACGAGCTTTCGACGGGCAAGGTCACGGGTCCCGATGGCTACCTGTACGAGCCGCTGTACGTGAATCCCATCGATGCCGAGAAGCTCGGGCTCGAAGACGGCGACATCGCCGCACTCTATAACGAGCGGGGCACCGTGCTCGGAGGCGTCATCATATCCGAGCGCATCATGCCCGGCTGCGTCTCCCAGGATCATGGCGCTCGCGAGGACGAGATCGAGACTGGCGTTGGCGGCCTGGACCGCGGCGGTGCGAACAATCTGATATGCCCGTCTGCGACGACATCCAAGAACTGCGCCGGTGAGGTGACCAACAGCTATCTCGTTGGCGTGAAGAAAGTCGATGTCATCGAAATGGCCAAGGAGCGTCCGGAGGAGTGGGGCCGCGCATACGATCCCGACTTCGGCCAGATTCCCGATAGCTGGATTGTGGAGGGCTAAGAATGAAAGCATTTGTTATTGATGTTGCCAGGTGCAATGGTTGCATGAATTGCCAGATCGCCTGCAAGGACGAACACTGCGGGACAGATTGGCTGCCCTATGCCGCCGAGCAACCCCTGACCGGACAGTTCTGGTGCAAGGTCGAGGAGAAGGTGCGTGGTAGCGTTCCCAAGACGCGCATCACCTACGTTCCTCACATCGGCGGCCAGAGCGACGCACTCGCCGCAGCGGCAGGTGACGCCGTCGTGGAGCGCCCCGACGGACTCATGTACCTCGATCCCGAAAAGGCAAAGGGACGTAAGGACCTTTGCGAGTTCGAGGGCGTGTACTGGAACGAGGCGCTCCAGATTCCGCAGACCTGCACGGGCTGCGCGCATCTTCTTGACGATGGCTGGGAGGTTCCGCGTTGCGTGGACTCCTGCCCCACCAAAGCACTGCGCTTTGGCGATGTCGCGGACCTCGATCTCGAGGGCGCCGAGCAGCTCGTCGAAGGCTCTCGCATCTGGTATCGCAACCTGCCCAAGCGCTTCGTGACCGGTTGCGTCGTCGACTTTGACGCTCGCGAGGTTGTCATCGGTGCCGATGTGAAGCTCGTGAGCGCGAGTGGCAACACGGTTGCCGAGCAGAAGACCGACGAGTTTGGCGACTTCATGTTCGATCAGGTCGATCCTGCCGCCTACCAAATCGTCTATCAGGTTCCCGGTAAGGATGCCAAGACCTATGACGCTGATGCGAGCGAGCTCGACGTGAACATCGGCGACGTGCCCGCAGCGTAAGTTTCGCTGCTATGTTCCATGGAGGGGCACGGAGCGCATCGCTTTGTGCCCCTTTTTGGCGTAACCAGACAAATGCGCAGGCCGTTTGTCTGGTTTTGAGGAGCAGAGGAGATTTCTATGATTAGCGACGAGTACGTAAGCGCGGTCGATCTGGCCGCCGACATCAAGGATATGAAGGTGTCTCCCTCGGAGGTAATCGAGGAGACCATCAAGGCGATTGACGAGCGTAATCCATCCATCAATGCCTTCGTATACACCAATTATGATGAAGCGCGTGCCAAGGCGCGGGAGGAAGACGATAAGCTGACTCGAGGCGAGGCTCATGGTGCTTTCTTTGGCATACCGACCGCCGCGAAGGACTTCATTCCCGGCATACCGGGATGGCCGGGAACGACTGGCGGCGTTAAGGCGCTCTCCCACATGATCGACGACCATTGGGGAAGCTACACGGGCGCGATGAACGACGAGGGTGCCATCATGATCGGCAAGACCAACGCTCCGTCATTCGCGTTTCGCGGAACAACCGACAATAAGATGTTCGGTCCCACGAGCACCCCGTTCAAGCCCGGATACAACTCCGGCGGTTCCTCCGGTGGCTCGGCAGCCGCGGTCGGTGACGGCATCCTGCTCATCGCCGAAGGGTCTGACGGAGGCGGATCCATACGTATCCCATCTGCCTGGTGTGGATGCTATGGTTTCAAACCTGGAAATGGCACGGTGGGCGGAGCACCGAGGCCGAACGCCTACGGCACCTGTCATCCGTACTGTTTCCCGGGCAGCATATCGCGTGGCGTAAAGGATGCCGCGTATGCCCTGCAGGCGATGGCGGGCTACGACCCCTTCGATCCCAACAGCATCGACTTCGGCGATCGCGATTATGTTGCCGCCCTCGACAAACCGATCAACGGCATGCGCGTCGGTTTCACGCTTGACTTCGGCATCTTCCCGGTCGAACCGGAGATCGCCGCCATGTGCGAGGCTGCCGCGGCGAAGTTCGAAGATGCCGGTGCCATCGTCGAACCTGTGAACTTCGACTTCAAGCGCTCAGCCTTCGAGCTTGCCGAGTCGTGGTGCCGCATGATTACCATTTCGGGCGGTCTTGGCTCTGTCGAGGAGATCAAGGCGATGGGCATAGATCTTTTGCGTGATCACGCAGACGATCTACCCGACGAGTTCATCTGGTGGGTCGAAGACTCGTATAAACGCGGGTATGTCGATTTCCACGACGACGAGGTGATCCGCACGGAGGTCTTCGACCAGATCCAGGGGGCGTTCCAGGATTATGACCTTATCGTCTCACCGACGACCGCATGTCATCCGGTTAAGAATGATCCTAATCGCAATACCCTGGGTCCCGCAAAGATTTGCGGTGTGAAAAGTGACCCGCTTTGCGGATTTGGACTCACGTTCTTCTGCAACTTCACGGGCAATCCCGCGGCATCCATCCCGGCTGGCCTCTCGAAGGAGGGCTTCCCGGTTGGCCTGCAGCTCATAGGCAATCGCTATGGCGAGATCGATCTGCTTGCGGCAAGCGCAGCCTATGAGCGCGTCAATCCGTGGCGTGACATATACGAGGCTACGGAACGGCGAAGCCTAGACATCCCTGCATCTGCGTAAGGTGACTTGCGCCAATTAAATATGGATCGAAACCGAGGAGGGATTGGAGTGTCCAATTCCTCCTTTTGTGTCATGATCGTTACCCATGTGCATTACCCCTCAATACTACCCATTTACTTACGTTATATAAGGCGTTTTACCCCCTTCCATACAGCTTTAACCTTCACTTTGAGATGCCCAGTGGCACGCATGTTGGTTCTGCATCACCTTGCCTAACTTCTGTGGATGCCTTTTGCAATGCGACTGGGAAAAGAGTGATAAGAGAAGGGAAGTATGCTATGTCCGAAACACCATCAATGGCTGGTGTGCCCAATAACACCGTGGACGAAAATGGTGTGCGATGGCGTCGTACTCGTTGCCACTTCTGCCACATGAACTGCAGCATCTATGCCGGTGTCGACACGAAGACCGGCAGGCTCGTGGAGCTCAGGGGCGATGACGCGGAGGGCTCCGTGCTCTGCAACCGCCTGGGCGAGAAGGGCGAGCGCGCAATCAAGTTCCATTATCACCCCAAGCGCATCAATCATCCGCTCAAGCGTGTTGGTGAGCGTGGCGAGGACAAGTGGGAGCAGATCTCCTACGATCAGGCCATCAAGGAAATCGCCGAGAAGCTCCAGGCGCTCATTGACGAATATGGTCCTGAGACGCTCGTCGCCTCCGAAGGCACCTACCGCTCGGACCATCTGTGGGCGCGCAGCCGCTTTACCAACCTCTTGGGCAATCCCGGCAACGTCATCGATCCGGGTACCATCTGCTGGTGCTGGAACTACACGCTCAACATGGCCATGGTCGGATGGCCCGTCGAGTCCATGATGCCGGCATCCCCGCAGCAGTCGCACACGATTGTCAACTGGGGCAAGCGCTGCCAGGAGTCCTATGCACCCCAGGCGCCCCTCTGGCGCGTCATTTCGGGACGCACGACGGTCAACGAGCCCGATCCCGCGCAGCTCATCGTCGTGGATCCCGTCTGCATCACCGAGTCCGGGCAGGCCGACGAGTGGCTGCAGCCCTATCCCAACACCGATTGCCTGGTGTGCCTTGCCTGGGTGCACTACGTCATTCGCGAGAAGCTCTATGACGAGGACTTCCTGAAGTACTGGTCCAACGCTGTGTTCCTCTTCCGCACCGATACGAACAAGCTGCTGCGTGCGAGCGATGTCGAGGAGGGCGGCAAGCACGAGGACTTCGTCGTGTGGGACGGCGAGACGGGCGCACCCCTGTGCTGGTGCTCCGACGAGAATCGCTACTACACTCCCACCGAGGACACCGTCGTGGACGCTCAGCTCTACGGAACCTACACCGTCACGCTCAAGGACGGTTCCACGGTCGAGTGCAAGACCGTCTTCGACGCCATTGCCGATCGCATGCAGGAGTACACGCCCGAGCGTGCCTCCAAGGTTTCCGGCGTGCCCGTCCGCAAGATCGAGGCGGCTGCCCATCTCTACGCTACCAATGGCCCGGCTTGCATCATCTGGGGTCTCGGTGGCGGCGACCAGCATGGCAACAACGCTTCGAGTTTCGGAATCGCCAAGACCATCCTGCGCATCCTGTGCGGCAACATCGACAACCCCGGCGGCGAGTTCGTCGGCATGCCCTGCGATCCCAACGCCGTGGGTAAGGAGAAGACCTATCCGGTGCGTAACGCCGAGTTCGAGCTCTCCGAGCTGCAGGACCCCGCGAACCAGGACAAGTTCATCGGTAACGACCGCTTCCGCGTCATGTCGTGGAAGGGCTTCAAGATGATCGACAAGAACTATCGCAAGATGTTCGGCGTGCCGCGTCCGATGCTGCACCAGATGCTCTGCTCGCCGTCGCTTGTCATGGATGCCATGATCGATGGAGATCCGTATCCCATCAAGGCGATGATCTGCTGGGAATCCAATCCGCTTGCCTGGGCGCCCAACACCAAGAAGATGTACAAGGCCCTCAAGAACCTCGACCTGCTCGTCTCCGTCGAGTACTGGAAGACGCCGACCGCGGCACTGGCCGACTACATCATGCCCGCTTGCGACTGGATGGAGCGTCCGCTGTGCACCACGTCCGAGGACTCCATGGACTTCATCACCGTGGGTGACCGTGGCGTGGAGCCCTACGAGGAGCGCCGCGTGGACTATGACTTCTTCCGTGCGCTGGGTTGCGCCATGGGTCAGGAAAAGGACTGGCCGTGGGAGACCTACGAGCAGGCGATCGAGTACACGGTCGAGCGCGTCCCGGATCTGGATTACGAGAAGGCCGTCAACATGGGCACGTACTTCCCGTATCCCACGGAGTACTACAAGTACGCCAAGCGCCTCGACAATGGCCAGATCATGGGATTCGCGACCAACTCGCGCAAGGCCGAGATCTACGCCTCCGTGCTCGAGGACCTCGACTACGATCCCATCCCCGTCTATCGCGAGCCGGAGTCTCCGCTCGGCAATCCCGAGATGGCCAAGGAGTATCCGTTCCGCATGACGATTTCGGGTCGCGTGAGTCCGCTGTATCACTCCGAGTTCCGCACGCCGGGACATGGCACGCGTACGGTCGAGCCGTATCCCTACACCTGGATGCACTTCAATGATGGACGCAAGCTGCACATCAAGGAAGGCGACTGGATCTGGATCGAGACGCCGATGGGTCGTATCCGCCAGAAGGCACATCTGGGATGGGACATCCCCGAGGGTGTCGTCCAGGTACCGCCGAGCTGGTGGTATCCCGAGCTTCCCGCCGAGGAGCCATGGAGCCAGGGCGTGTTCGACGCAGCCGGCAACGTGCTCGTCGATGACGATCCGGACAAGGCCGACCAGATGACGGCTACTTGGTGCACGCGTGGTCTGCTTTGCAAGATTTATCCTTGCATCGATCCAACTGATGGCACGGATGATGCGATTCCCATCGACCAATACGATGGCAAGCATGACACCGTGTGGGACAAGGCCTATGCGAACCTTTCCAACTGGGAGCTCAAGAAGTAGAAGTAGAAGTAGATCATGGTGGATGACGTACCCCCCCATGTCATCCACCCGGCCTAGATGGGAGCCCGGAATGGGAGCATATGGACCGCCTCCGGGCTTTTACAGGAACAGTCCCCATGTCAGGATTTCCGAAGATTACTGCACGGGATGCATGAGCTGCATCAAGGTATGTCCGAGAGATGACGTTTTACGTGTAAGAAAGGTTGACGGTAAATTTAAAGCATGGTCGCTTACTCCCGAAAACTGCGCTGGATGCGGTCGTTGCGTTAACTCCTGTCCAACGCATTCCATTAGCATCTACCTGGCCTGATATTGCAGACTCGTACGTCCTTGTTTATCCCCCAAGGGGCTTATGCGAAATCATCCAGGTTATGCGTTACTCCCTCCTTTAGCGCGGCGTCCGGAATGTTCCGGGCGCTGTGCGCCTTTTCGGCGATGTCATAGATATTTGTTCGCGAGTTTGTACGATCCGTTCCGTTTTCCAGCTGGAAATGCTCCTTGTGATGCGGGAAAATACATAGATACGCGCAAAGTCCGTGCGCTGTAGGCCATAAGGAGGTTCCCTTGTCTGATTATGTCTTGAGCTGCGAGTCGACGGTTGACCTGACGCCCGAGAAGATCCAGGAGCTTGGTCTCGAATGCATCTTCTTCCACTTCTACATCGATGGCGTTGAATATGCAGATGACCTGGGACAGACGATTCCCTTCGACAAGTTTTACCAGGCGATGAAAGATGGTGCCGAGACCAAGACGGCGGCCATTGGCACGGGCGAGTACGAGAAGTTCTTCCGTGGCTTCTTCGAGCAGGGCAAAGACGTGCTGCATGTCTCGCTCTCCTCGGGTATCTCGGGCACGGTCGAGTCCGCTCGCATCGCTGCCGAGTCGCTTGCGGACGAGTTTCCCGATCGCAAGATTTACATCATCGACTCCCTTGCCGCGTCGAGTGGTTATGGCTTACTTATGCAGGCGCTTTCTGAGAAACGAGCCGAAGGCATGAGCCTCGACGAGCTGAGCGAGTGGGCCGAGGCTCACAAGCTCCATGATTGGCACTGGTTCTTCTCCACGGACCTTACCTTCTATATCAAGGGCGGTCGCGTGAAGCCGTTGAGCGGCTTTGTGGGCTCGATGCTCGGCATTTGCCCGCTCCTTAACATGGATTCGCTCGGGCGCCTCATTCCGCGCGAGAAGATCCGCTCGAAGAAGAAGGTCATCAAGCGCATCGTCGAGAAGATGGAGCAGACCGCCGACAAGGGCCTCGATTATGACGGCCCCGTCTTCATCAGCGAAAGCGATTGCATGGAGGACGCGCGTGCGGTGGCGGATCTCGTCGAGGAGCGTTTCCCCAAGATGCGCGGGAAGGTCGAGATCTACAGCATCGGCACGACCATCGGTAGCCATACGGGACCGGGCACGGTTGCCCTCTTCTTCTGGGGCCGCGAGCGGGGCCTATAGCGCATGGCATACCTCCTCGGCTGCGAGAACATCCAGCTCGAATACCCTACGGCGCGGATCTTCGACTCCCTGACGCTTGGCGTCAACTCGGGTGACCGCATCGGCATCGTCGGACGCAATGGCGATGGCAAGTCCACGTTGCTCAAGCTTCTGGCAGGCGAAGCCTCGCCCGACGATGGCCGTGTCGTGCGCACGGGCAACGTCACGGTTGGCATGCTCGCGCAAAAGGACGTGCTCGATGACGACGACGTTGTGGGGCATGCCATCGTTGGCGATCGTCCCGAATACGAATGGGCGGGAGACGCCCGTGTCCGCACGATTCTCGCGCATCTCGTGAGCGATCTCGATTGGAATGCGAAGATCGGCACGCTGTCGGGTGGGCAGCGCCGTCGCGTCGACCTGGCCCGCGTTCTTATCGGGGATTACGATGTGCTCATGATGGACGAGCCCACCAACCACCTGGACATCGAGGGCATCCACTGGCTGGCCGAACATCTCAAGACACGCTGGCGCGATAACGAGGGAGCGTTGCTTCTCGTCACGCACGATCGCTGGTTTCTCGATGAGGTCTGCCTCAACATGTGGGAGGTGCACGATTGCGTCGTCACGCCCTTCGAGGGCGGTTATTCCGCGTACATCATGCAGCGCGTGGAGCGACAACGCCAGGCACGCGTTGCCGAGGCCAAGCGCAAGAACATTCTGAGACGCGAGCTTGCCTGGCTCGCTCGTGGCGCACCGGCACGCTCGACCAAGCCGCGCTTTCGCGTCGAGGCAGCCGAAGCACTCATCGCCGATGAGCCGCCGCTGCGCAAAAAGGTGGAGCTGCGTCGCACAGCCATGTCGCGCCTGGGCAAGAAGGTCATCCATGTGCGCGACGCAAGCGTCGAGCTTGGCGGCAAGGAGATTATCAAACCGCTCGAGTGGAACATCGGGGCAGGGGAGCGCATTGCGATTCTTGGCGCCAACGGCGCAGGAAAGACGACCCTGCTCAAGCTGCTCGAGGGCAAGATTCATCCCAATCGCGGTCGTGTCGAGATCGGCCAGACGGTGAAGTTCGCCGTGCTCACTCAGCAACTGAGCGAGCTTGACGAGCTTGGCGATGATCGCGTACGCGAAGTATGCAACCGCCACAAGATTTACGTCGAGATGGCTGACGGCAAGACCATGTCTCCCATGCAGCTGCTCGAGGAGTTGGGCTTCGAGGCAGACCAGCTCAGCTGCCCGGTGCGCGACCTGTCCGGCGGGCAGAAGCGCCGCCTGCAGCTCATGCTCATCCTGCTTGACCGCCCCAATGTGCTCATACTCGACGAGCCGGGTAACGACCTCGATACCGACATGCTCGCCCAGCTCGAGACCCTGCTTGATTCGTGGCCCGGCACGCTGCTCATCGTGAGCCATGACCGCTATCTGGTCGAGCGCGTCACCGATGACCAGTACGCCCTCATCGACGGCGAGCTCATCCATATGCCGCGCGGCGTTGACGGATATTTGGAGGAGCTCGAGCGTAGGGAGCAGGCGAGCCAGGCAGCGGCACCCGCACCGTCCGCCTCTGGCGGCAGTGGCAAAGCGATGCCCGTGCAGCGTGAGTTGCGAGAGCTGCGCAAGAAGCGCACCTCGACCGAGCGCAAGATGGGTAGCGTTCGCAGCAAGCTCGAGCGTGCCCGCGAGGAGCTGCTTGAGATGGATGGGACGGATTATGTCGCCCTTGGCGAGCAGCAGGCCAAGATTTCGCAGCTTGAATCCGAGCTTTCGGCGCTTGAGGACGCATGGCTCGACTACTCCGAGCAGCTGGGTGAATAGTCCTTCCATCAGCCGCTTCTGTGGACATTTTGCAACTTTAATAGGTTCCGTTTGGGATAAGTGCTAGGATACGGAGCCAAACATGCCCGGCATGGCTTTTCGCATGCGGGCTCGAACGTGTTCCCGATCAAACGAGGGGTTTATGGGAGAGGACCGCCGATCCAACCGGAACCGCGCCAACGGCAATAGAAACAGGTATGGCGCACGGGACAGTCGTCGCCCCGGGACAGGCAGAAGACCTCAACCTGGCGCTCAGCGAAGCGCTCGATACAGCGCCCAGCCGGGCAGTTCTCGTCATGCATCGCAAGAGCCCGTCCACGGCGATTCCCGCGAGGGGTCTCGCTCGAGGGCACAGCATTCCAATACACGTTCCAACAGCCGCCAGGGTTCGCAGGCAGGCGCACGCCGATCACGGCAAGCATCCGCATCTGCGTACTCAAACGCGCATCGGCGCATGAGCGCACAGAACCAGGCGGATCAGGCACGCGTGCAAAGCCATGCCGATGCGAGGCGACGTGGTCGCACGCAGGCGGTAGGCGCCACGGCGGATTATGCTCCCACCAAGTACGTGGGACGCAAGCGCGGTATGTCGCGGGGCAAGAAGATTGCCCTTGGCATTGTCATCGCGCTCGCCGTCATCCTCGCGTGTGGAGGCATTGCCGTCGGGCTGTGGTACAACAACATCGCCAACAACATCAAGGGCAACCAGGACATCACCAACCTCGCCGCTCCTGCGGCGGACGAGCCATATTACGTCCTCCTCATGGGCAGCGACGCCCGCGAGGGGTGGGAGCCTGTAGATGAGTACAACGATGGCGAGCGTTCGGATTCGATCATGGTTGCTCGTGTCGACGAGAAGGCGCAAAAGGTCAGTATCCTCTCCATACCCCGAGACTTGCGCGTCAAGATCGACGGCCATGGTTACGGCAAAATCAACTCCGTCATCGAGTATGGTGGCTATAACCTGCTCGTGAGCACGCTCAACAAGATGCTCGACATCAAAATCAACTATTACGCGATCGTCTATTTCCAGGGCTTCCTCGACTTGGTTGACACGCTCGGGGGCGTCACCGTCGAAGTTCCCGAGGGAACGGCTGACTACAACATGGACGAGAGCGAACCGGACATCATCCTTCCTGCGGGCGATGCGGTCCGTCTCAACGGCGAGCAGGCGCTCGTGCTCGCACGCTGCCGTCACGGATGGCCCATCGACCAAGGTGCCTACGCGATGGGCGATTATCAGCGCACGCTCAACCAGCGCAATCTCATCAAGGCCATTGCCAAGGAGGTGCTCGCCCAGGACATCACCAGGATGCCCGCCCTCATCGAGAGCCTCTCTAAATGCGTCGAGACGAACATGAGCGTCGACAGGATCATCTCGCTTGCCATGAACATGAAGGGCATGGATGTCGAGTCAATGGAATCCGCCCAGCTGCCCATTGGCGCCTCTACCATCAATGGCGATTGGCAGGCGGTCATGTACCAGGATGTCTTCGCGGTGATGGACCAGAACTTCAAGGAGGGCAAGTCCCTGTTCGAGAATCTCGACAACTTCAACTCCGAGTTCAACGACGATAACGTGAACAGCAATTACGTCGATGGTCCCGTGTACGCGTACACCTCGTACTCGGCACTTCACGGAAGTCCCTATACCGAGGGCTATACACCGCCCGCTTCGGCAAAGGTCACGCTTCAGGACAGCTCAAGCGGTGGATCGAAGTCGTCCTCGTCTTCGAGCTCGTCATCCAAGAAGTCGTCGAATAGCTAGCCATGCGAGAAACGAGGCAACCAGACAAAAGCGCCTCGGCGACGATTGTCTGGCTGCCCCTCTTGTACACGTCTCCGGGCAACCCATCGGTAACGGTTCATTGTCCATCTTGGTAGTCGCAGGATAAATGGGGCAATATAGTCGCCATGTTTTCAATTGCGGGTGCACGCAAGCCGCACGATGAAGGGACCATTTCATGTCCGATACCACGACCGGCAACTCGAATAGGCGCTGCAGCTTCTGCGGCAAGACCGAAGAGGAAGCCGGCGGCGCGCTTGTGACGCTGCCTCCCAATACGCCCGTATGTCCCGCTTGCCTCGAGCGCGAGGTCAACAAGATGTCGCAGCTCTTTGGGTTCACCATGCCGGGGCAGAATACTGATGACAACAAGCCCACGCGCACGACTACCGACGAGCAGGGCAACCAGATCGAGGAAGTCGACGGCGAGCCCGTCGATGGCGAGAACTCCAACGACAATGCCAACAATGGCCCCTTTGGCGGTTGGAGCCCCATTGGCTTTTTCACGGGCAGTGGCAGTGGCAGCCCCTTTGGCATGGGCGCGCCCGTGCAGCAGCCCAAGCGCAAGGAGGGCGAGCCCATCATGGCACCCGTCCCCAAGCCGCACGAGCTCAAGGCCCAAATCGACGAGTACGTCGTCGGACAGGAGCTCGCGAAGAAGATCGTGGCCGTGTCGACATACAACCACTACAAGCGCTATGACGCGACGCAAAAGAGCGATGTTCAGATCGACAAGAGCAACATCCTCATGCTCGGCCCCACGGGCACGGGCAAGACCTACATCATCAAGACGCTCGCCAATCTGCTCGATGTGCCGCTGGCCATCGCGGATGCGACCACGCTTACCCAGGCCGGTTACGTCGGCGATGACATCGAGAGCATCATCACCAAGCTCATCACCGCAGCCGAGGGCGATATCGAGCGTGCCGAGCATGGCATCGTCTACATTGACGAGATCGACAAGATCGCCAAGCGCAATGGCGGTCCCGAGGGCACGGGCGGTGGTCGTGATATCGGTGGCGAATCCGTCCAGCAGGGCCTGCTCAAGGTGCTTGAGGGCACGACGATGGAGGTGCCGCTTTCGGGTGGCATGAAGACGCCCTTCTCGCAGAACGCCACCATCGACACGAGCAACATCCTCTTCATCTGCGGCGGTGCCTTCCCCGGTCTGGACGACATCATTAAGAAGCGCCTCAACAAGAGCGCAGGAGTGGGCTTTGGCTCTGCCGTGCGCGAGAACTACGACGAGGACCGTGACATTCTCAAGAGCGTCAAGGTCGAAGACCTCAAGGAGTACGGTCTCATTCCGGAGTTCCTCGGTCGTCTGCCCATCCTGTGCACGATGGAGGCTCTCGACGAGCAGATGCTCTTCGATATTCTCGTCAAGCCGCATGATGCCATCATCAAGCAATATCAGGCTCTCATGGCTTTCGATGATGTTGAGCTCGAGTTTGACGAATCTGCCCTGCACGAGATTGCCCGCTTGGCTCTCGAGCAGGATACGGGTGCACGTGCCCTGCGTGCCATCATCGAGCGCTTCATGCTTGACATCATGTACGAGGTTCCCAAGGATGACACGATCGGCTCGGTGGTCATCACCGGCGATTACATCAGGAGCGAGGGTGCCCCGATCATTCGCCCACGCGGCCAGCAGGCACTGCCCGACACGTCAGACAGCCTGCTCCCCGAGGCCGAGCCGGCGACATAATCACAATAGCTGGCGCATGCCCTCATCCTTTGATAAGCCCTAGCTTCACGCAGGCGTTCCAGATGCCGTCGTCATCGACGCTGCTCGTCACGAGGTCGGCGCGTGCCTTGAGCTCGGGCACGGCGTTGCCCATGGCAACGCTGGTCCATTCGGGGCGAAACATGTCGATGTCATTGGTGCCGTCGCCAAAGACGATGACGTCTTCGATGGGCGCATCGAGCAACTTCATCATCTTTCGTATGCCGCGTGATTTGTCCGTTGGTTCGATGTAGATAAGCTCATCGGAATAGCGTGCCCAGGTCACGCCCGTAAAGTCGATGGCTTGCTCCTCACCTTTCTTGCAAGGGACGAAAATCTTGTAGATGGGGTCAACCATATCGATATCGAGTGCAGGATCAACGATGGGCGTGTAGTAAAGATGCGTGACGAGGCTCGCGTAGCGCTCGTCACGGGTCAGGCAGGTACGCGCGTTCTCGCAGTTGACGGCCCAGGCCCAACCTTCATCATCGAGACGATGGGCGAAAGCCCGTGAGGGCTCGAGTGGCATGCCCTCGATGGAGATGAGCTTGCCATCGATGGTGACGGAGTTGCCGCCGTCGGCGACCATGGTATCGATGCCGCAAGGGGCAAGCACTTCAAGCGCATCCGATTGCAGGCGCCCTGTTGCGAGCGCGACGAAATGGCCGTTTTCGCGCAGATTGTCGAGCGCGGCATGTGCGGAAGCGGGTACGGCGTCAAGCGAACGCGAGCGCAGAGTCCCGTCGTAATCGAAAAAGCAATATCTGCGTCGCATGACGTTCCTCCTCGTGGGGTCATTCGTATTTTCCGAAGACGCCACACTCCTGTCAATCTGCTAGAATGTCATGCGCTGCGCCGTGGACCGTTAGCTCAGTTGGTAGAGCAGGGGACTTTTAATCCCAAGGTCTAGGGTTCGAACCCCTAACGGTCCACCATCAAAGCGCAGGTCATCCTAAACATTGCGTGAAGCGCGAGTCGGGTGCGAAAGCAGGCTCGTAATCGCCCGTCGGCTTCGCATGTACCTTCCGTTTAGTGTTATCGTAGGATGCATGTAAAAGGGGATGATTATTCATATGGGTCTAACCAGAAAACAATGGATGATGCTTGTCGTCATCGTAATCGGCACGTTCGTTACCATTCTCAACCAGACGCTTGTTACGCCGGCGCTTCCCGCCATCATGGCCGAGATGTCCATCGATGCGGCGACGGGTCAATGGCTTACCACGGGTTTCACACTCGTGAACGCCATCATGATTCCCATTACCGCCTACCTTCAGGACCGCTTCTCGGTACGCCGCCTCTTCCTCTTCTCCATGAGCGTCTTTGCCGTCGGCTCCTTGCTTTGCGGATGGGGGCCCACCTTCGACGTTCTCCTGGCCGGGCGCCTCGTTCAGGCTGTAGGTGCGGGCATACTCATGCCCATGTCCATGACCGTTTTGCTCGTCATGTTTCCCGTCGACCGCAGGGGCTCGGCCATGGGCGTCTTCGGCCTCATCATCGCCTTCGCCCCGGCAATCGGTCCCACGGTTTCGGGCATCATGGTCGATACGGTCAATTGGCATGTCATGTTCTACGTCGTTGCGGCACTTGTCGCCGTCGTCGTTGTGGCAGCTGCCTTTCTCATCGAGCAGCGTAGCCCCAAGACCAAAGGCGATGCGGCGCTCGATCCGCTTTCCGTCGTGCTCTCCACGCTCGGCTTTGGCGGCCTGCTCTATGGATTCAGCGTCTTTGGCTCCAACGGCATCGATCTCGTGAGCGGCATCACCATTCTCGTTGGTTGCGCATGCATCGTCTGGTTCTTCTTCAGGCAGATGCATCTCGAGACGCCAATGCTGCGCGTACGCATACTCTTCAACCGCAACTTCCTCATCGCGACCATCATCGGCATGCTCGTTCAAGCGTCCCTGCTCGTGGCGCCCGTGCTCATGCCCATTTACGTGCAGGACCTTCTGGGCTACTCCGCAACGGTGTCTGGCCTTGTCATCATGCCTGGCGCCATCATCATGGGCATCATGAACCCCATCGCAGGGCGCATCTTCGATAAGCACGGTGCACGCGCTATGGGCATCATCGGCATGCTCCTGCTCGCGGCAACCACGCTGGGCTTCGTCTTTGTCGGAACGGACACGTCAATCGCCGTCATCACGATTCTGTTCGCCGTGCGCATGTTCTCGATGGCGCTCGTGAACATGCCCATCACCACCTGGGGTATGAATGCGCTCGACACCAAGTTCATGAATCACGGCACGTCCATCAACAATACGCTGCGTCAGGTCGCGGGCTCGCTCGGCACGGCGCTCGTCGTTTCGATCTACACGGCGGCGCAGGTGCAGATCGGTGGTTCCAACCCTCCGGTCGAGGCATCCATGACCGCGTTCAACATCGCCTTCATAATCTGCACGGTGCTCGTGCTTATCGGTGCGGTCCTCACGATTATCTTCGTGAAGGGAAAGCCCGGCACGATCGAAGCGACGGGTGCCGAGGGCGAAACCGTGCACGAGCATGGCGTTGCTGGCGAGAACAAGACCTTGCTCGAACGCATCATGAAGCGCGACGTCTACGTGCTTCACAGTGATGATACGGTGCAGTCCGCCATGCAACTTTTCATCAACGAGGGCATCAGTGCTTGTCCGATCGTGGACCGCGATGACAGGCCCGTCGGCTTCATATCCGATGGTGACATACTCAAGAATCTCGCGCGCAATTCCAGCTCTTTCATGGACCCGGTGGCGCTCATCGCCATGACGGCGCAGGATAAGCGTGGTTACGACGAGAAGCTCGAGGAGCTTATGGAGAAACCCGTTGCCTCCATCGGCACGCGCAACTTCCTGAGCGTCAACGTCCACGAGAGCATCGACGAGGTATGCCGTGTGCTGGCCGACAACCATCTCAAGAAGGTGCCGGTCATGGAGGACGGCAAGATTTGCGGCATCATCAACCGCAGCGACATCACCCGTTATTCCATGGAGGCGTATCTCGAGGGTCGTCCTGAAGACGCGGTCTATTGCGAAGCCGAAGGCGACGGAACCAAGTGCGAATGCGAGCCCGAACACGTATCATAGGGCGGTACACGTACGTCGATCGTGAGGAAGATGGCTAAGACGGTCACGATAGAGGCAAACGCAAATGACCCGACGCTCGTCGTCGATTTCGACGTGTTCTCCTACATGCTCGACATCGGCGAGGCGATGCTCACGTCCGGTGCCGACGTTCACACCGTCGAGCACACGCTTGCACGCATGGGAAGGGCCTACGGCGCCTACAAGATGAACGTGCTCGTCATCACGGCCGTCATCATCGTGACCATCACGCTGCCGGGTGATGTCGAGAAGACGATGTCTCGACGCATTGCCAATGAGGGTTCGACCGACTTCGATCGGCTGGAGGCCCTGAGCAAGTTGTGCGAGGAGTGCTGTCAGACGCCCTTGCCGGCCCAGGAGCTTCGCAGGAGGCTCGACCGCATCAAGGGCAAGTCCTTTCCGAAGCTGTCGCTATATCTGGGTGGTGCGCTTTCGGCCGGTGGGTTTGCCATCTTCTTTGGTGGCACCATTCTCGACGGCATCATGTCAGCCCTCATCGCGCTGTTCGTGTGCGCCGCGCTCAAGTACTTCCGTCCCATCACGCCCAATACGATTGTCTTCAATTTTGCGACTTCGCTCGTCACTGGCCTGATCATCTGCCTTGTCGCCCGGTTCGTCTCGCACATGTCCATCGACATGGCGATCATCGGTGTGATCATGCTCTTGATTCCCGGCGTCGCCATTACAAACGCGACACGCGACATGCTATCGGGCGACACCATATCCGGTGTCATGCGTTTCATCGAGAGCCTGCTTTGGGCCACGTCCCTTGCGCTCGGCTTCATGGCCGCGCTTTGGATAGCGTCGTTGATATAGGAGTGGCGGATGGATTACTCCTTTCCCATAATGCTTCTCGTCACGCTCGTCGCGTCGCTTGGCTTCGCGCTGTTCTTCAACGTGAACAAGCGGCGTATCATTCCCGCGACTCTTGGCGGCGTGTTCACGTGGGCGATCTACTACGTGCTCTCCCTGCATATCAGCGGCGTCTTCATTCCCGTCGTGATCGCGAGCATCTTTGCGGCCGTATTTGCCGAGACGATGTCGCGCATCACCCACACGCCTGTGACCGGTTTCTTCATCATCTCGGTCATCCCGCTTATTCCCGGACGCGCCCTGTATTACACGATGTATAACGCGGTGAGCGGGAATCTATCCGCATGCGGGGAGTTTGCCATCATGACCATGCTGTATGCGGGAGGCATAGCCGTTGGCATCTGCGTTGTCACCGCCGTGGTGCAGACCTGGGACGTATGGGCCGCCGATAAGGCCAAGCGCCTAGCCAGGATGGTGAGGAAGCAGGCGCGTCGCAAGGTCTGAGAGCCTATAATGGGCGCTGCAAGTCATGCGATTGCCCATGTCCTCGTGTAGGGAGCCGTCATGCGCTATACCAAGCCGCAGCACCAGACGCCGTCGGTCATGAACTGTCCCATGTTGCAAATCGTCACGGGCTGCACGCATAACAAATGCCACTTCTGCGATATTTTCCGTGATGTCGAGTTTCGCGTATCTCCGCGCGAGGAGATCGTCGAAGATCTCGAAGAGCTTGCAAAGACCATACGCCCCAACCAGCATCGCATCAACCTCACGGGCGGCAATCCATACGCGCTTTCGGCAGAGCGCCTCGTGCCCATCCTCGAGCTCATCAAGGAGAAGCTTCCGAGCATCACGAGCTTTGGCGGCTTTTGCCGCATTGCCGATATCCAGAACAAGAGCGATGAGGACCTCAAATTGCTTGCTTCGCATGGCGTCGACGACTTGAGCATCGGTGCCGAGAGCGGCTATGACCCGGCACTCGCGTTCATGGAGAAGGGGCATACGGCAGCAGATGTTGCCGAGCAGGGCAAACGGCTGCGTGATGCCGGCATCGACTTCACGTACTTCTACCTTACGGGCATGGCTGGTGCCGGCAAGGGGCAGGAAAACGCCGTTGCAAGTGCTAAGACCTTTAGCGAGGCAGCTCCGGGTCACATCCTCATCGTGACCATCACGCCGACGACGACCTGGCCGCTTGCCGCTGACATAGCGGCGGGTAAGTGGGCACCCCCTGACGAAATCGAGATGATCGAGGAGATTCGCACCTTCATTGAGAACCTCGACTGCAAGACGTACGTCAATTGCTCGCACGACACCGATATCGTGCGTTTCGAGGGTCTCGTCCCCAAGGACCAGGAGAACATGCTCAAGCTCATCGACGATCGCCTTCCCAAGGTCAATCCGGCTGCGGCACGCAAGATGCGCGAGTTCATCCACAAGGCGACGTTCTAGAGGGGGCTCCATATGGAAACGCCGACAGGGTACGTGACAGGCGAAGCGCTTGCGAGCATCCCGCCCATCGACGGATGCTCGTTCACGTTGCTACGTCCTGCGCAGGCCGCGGGCGACCCGCATGCCGATGTCTATCTCATGCGCATCGATGCCGCGGGCGAGATGAGCCCCGTCGCCTTTTTCGACGGTGCAGCTGGCGCCGCCTATCGTTGCGCCTGCGTACCGGCCGACGGACAGCCCAATCCACGGGACGCGGGGGAGGAGCCGCTCGTGAAGCTTGTGGGCGATGTCGATGGCGAGACAGGCCAGCTCGTCATCAAGCAGCCTGAAGGTCACTGGCGTCGGTACAGTCGCTGGGATCGTCTGCCAAAGGCGCCTGCGACACAGCCACGTGCCGTGGTGCGGACCTTGCCCCAATGCGGTTGTGGCGGTTATCTGGGTGCCCCGATGATGTTCGACTCGTTCGACGAGATGCTTGCGTACTTCTTCGTCGTCTTTTCCGACGCGCAGGCCGTGAACGCAAAGCATGCCTCCATTCTTAATGGGGGTGCCTGCGCCATCTAGCTCCGCATGCGGGCATTTGGTGGTACCATCGCCTGCAGTAGACGGTTTTTGGAAGGAGAGAGGCGGCCATGAGCGAACTCGTGCGCTTTTCGGTGGCGATGCCCGAGGATCTGATGGATGAGCTCGACAGGTACACGGCACGACGCGGTATCGCGAAGAATCGTTCCGAGGCCATTCGCGATCTTGTGCGCGGCGCTCTCATCGAGGAGGAAGTCGAGGATCCCGATTCGAGCATCTTTGGCACGCTCACCATGGTCTTCAACCATCACTCCAATGACCTGCGCGATAAGCTCGATGCCATTCAGCACGAGCATGTCGATGAGATCGTCTCGACCGTCCACGTGCATCTCGATGAAGAGAACTGTCTCGAGGTGGTGCTCATGCGCGGACAGAGCAAGGTAATTCGCTCAATTGCCGACGCGCTGCTCGGCACCAAGGGCGTACTGCATGGCAAGCTCGTCGTGACGACAACCGATGCCGCCCAGATGCATAGTCACGGTCATACCCATGGTCATGAGCATGGGGAGCACACGCATACGCATTAGGCGCTTGGCGCATCGTCCTTCGAGGTCTTGGTGGGTTCGGGCTTCTCGTCCTTCTCGGCTGCCTGGGTAGAATCGGAGGTCTTGTCTGCCGTCTTGGCAGGCTCGTCCTCTTCGTCATCCTCGAACATCTTGTCGACACGGTTCTGGAAGCTCTCGACCTTGTCGAGCACCGTATCCTTGTCGATGTGGTCGAGGTCGACATCGCTGCCTGCTGCCTTGGCGCCATTCTCGATGCCCTTCTTGGCGGCCTTGCCCGTCTCCTTTACCTGCTTGTTGAGCTTCTTGAAGAGGACAGGACCAAAGAGGATGCACACGATTGCCAAAATGATGAGCAATTCGGGAAGACCGAGGCCGAATATTCTCATGACAGGTTCCAAACTCTTGATGCTTGCGAAGTGGGACACATGATACCCCAAGCCGCTTGCAACGGACATCGATACCGCAGAATGCCCATTTTCTGCATGTTCGGTGCGATAAGATAGGTTCAGTATTGTGGACGGATTTGCACGGCGACAGGGAAGGACCTCATCATGCCGGGATTGCCATTCGGAGCCGCACAGTCATACGACGTACCGCATGAGCTGCGCACGTACGAGCATGTGCAGGGCATTGAGTTCATCGAAGTCGATCCTGATTTGCCCTTCCCGCGCTCGGCGGCGTATCGCAAGACGGCCGACGGGGCGCAGATGCTCATCCGTCGCGGTGCACCCGAGATTGCCCAGGTCGATCTAACCGCTGACGAGGCACGCTCTCTCATAGTGGCGCTTGATGCGGCGGGGCTTTTCACATGGCAGCGCGTGTACAAACCCGCACAGGGGCCCTTCGTGAATGTCGTGACCGAGTGGCGTGTCGAGGTCGACTTCGACGAGCCCATCGCAAAACGCAGCTCCACGTTTCGTTCCGAGGGCGCCGACGAGTTTCCGGATTCCTTCGATTCCATCGTCAGCCTGCTCCTTTCCCAAGCTCCGGGGGACGACGATGTCTAGGAAGAAGGAGACGAAGACGAACGCCATGCGCATCCTCGATGCCGCGCATGTCGACCATGTCGTTCATACGGTCGATGCGACGGGGGAGGACACGGGCGTCGATATCGCGCTGCGCGCGGGGGAGGATCCCGACCACGTCTTCAAGACGCTCGTCACGCAGGGCAAAAGCGGTGAGTATCTCGTCTTCATGATTCCGGTTGCCGCCGAGCTCGACCTCAAGAAGGCGGCACGCGCCGCAGGAGAGAAGTCGGTGGCTATGGTGCGCTCGCGCGAGCTCTTCGACTTGACGGGTTACGTGCATGGCGGATGCAGCCCCTTGGGAATGAAGAAGTTCTTCCGTACCTTCATCGACGAGACCTGCGTTCTCTTCGATACGATCATGTTCTCGGGCGGACGTATTGGCACGCAGATTGAGATGAGCTTCGACGACCTCGCAAAAACCATAGAAATCGAAGCCGTCGATTTGGTCGTCTGATATCCCTTTATTCTCTTGTGAAGTGTATACTGGTCATACCTGGTTCAACAGATTGCCCAGAGAGAGGAGCAGTCATGGAAGAGATCAAATTCTATCGCTGCGATATTTGCGGAAACATCATCACCAAGATTATCGACGGAGGTCCGATTCCCTTCTGCTGCGGTCAGAAGATGACCGAACTCATCGCCGACAGCTCAGACGGTGCAGCCGAGAAGCACGTTCCCGTCATCGAGATCGACGGCGAAGTCGTGACGGTCAAGGTGGGCGAGGTGCCCCATCCCATGATCGAGGAGCACTACATCCAGTGGATTTGCCTGCACACCGAGAAGGGCGTGCAGTTCGTGCACCTTAATCCGGGCGATGCCCCCGAGGCCGTTTTCACGGTTGCGCCTGACGATGCGGTCATCGAGGCATTTGATTACTGCAACATCCACGGTCTGTGGGTTTCCAGGCTGTAGCTTCAAGGACGAGATTCCTCGACTTCGCTGCCTATCGGCAGCTCCGCTCGGAATGACAAGATGCGACGTCTTTTTGTCATTTCGAGCGAAGTGAGCGAAGGGACGCCTCCTGTCATTTCGAGCGAAGTGAGCGAAGCGAACGAAGTCGAGAAATCTCTCGCAAGGTACTGAAGGCTTCCGCCAAAACGGCGGCACGGCAGACAGACGACGGGCGTCCGGAGCATACCGGCGCCCGTCTCTCTCTGCGCGCTCCTTCTTCCGTGCTCTTGTCATTCTTTTGTGAATTGTCTACAAGAGCCTCATAAGCTGGTAGAATTGCCGCGTCGGTACGTATAGGCTGAGGTGGGCACGTGGTCGAAGAGCATGTGGGCAAGAAGCGCCGCAAAGAAGTGCGCCAGGCCATTACCATGAGCGATGAGTTGAGAAAGACCCTTCTCCTTATCGTGTGCGTTACCATTCTCGCTTGCGCCATCATTGCCGTTCTCTTTCTCATCGCATTCACGGGTGTTGTTGAGCTTCCCTCGTTCGTGAGCAACACCGTGCCGCTCATCATCCTCGTCATATTCATGATTTTTGTTGCTCCCAAGGTGAACAAATACTGGACTTTGCGCGATGCGTACAAAGCCCATCTCGAGCGCTACAACATCAGCAAAGCTGACATGAACGCCCTCAAGGACAACCAGCTCTAGGTCCCTTGTTCCATAGCTTGCTCTTTCACCATATGCCTTCATGCCGACAGGCCGTTTGGGCTCTCACAGGTGTCCCAAAAAAGAGTACAATGCGCCTACGCAAACATGACAAAAGGTGTAGGAACCCACATGTCAAAATACACGCAGGGACAACACGCGATTCCGCGTTATCCCAAGGGAAGGCACGCCATCGAGCGCTTCCCGCTGGGAGCGCATGGTGTCTCGCATCCCTGCACCTGGTACATCAAGCGCGAAGCTTCGAAGCGCTCCATGCCTGCCGTTGCGCTCCTGCTCACGACGAGTCTGGGTGCGGGAACCGTAGGCGTTCCCCTGCGCGCGCTTGCGGACGAGTCTTCCGAGGTTCCCGTCGTACACACGGTCGAGCGCGATGCCGACAACACGCTGCTCGTCTTTGACGAGCGCTCTGGCCTGCTTGTCGATGTGCTGACGGGCAAGGCCTATGACCCGGTTACGATGGACCTCGTCGAGCCTGAGGGCGAGTTCAAGGACCTGTATCCGCTGCTGGGGCAGATTGTCGATGATCTCGATATTTCCGAACTCGATCCGGCTGAGCTTCTCGCCATCCTGGAGTCGCTTGATGCGACCGAGTCCCCCGATGCGGCTCAGGAACCTGGTGCGGATACACCGGCCGATGCTCCTGATGTGACGCTTCCGCCGAGCGAGCAGCCGCCTGCCGCTGATGTTGTCACCCCTGACGACGGTACCGAAGATCCCGGTCAGGAGCCTGCGGATGCCGTGCAGCAGACCGAGCAGACCGCTGCACCTGATCCAGGCCCACAGGATTCGACTCCCATCGACCAATACACCTCATCCGACGCCACGACTTCGGCGCCGGTCATTGCCGATGATGGCTCGACGCTTGCGACGACTCTGACCGACTTGCAAGTTGCCACGCGTTTGCTCAATGCCGGCTGGACGCCCGAGATGGCAGCCGCCGCGATTGGCAACATGTTTGCGGAGTCCGGCTCGAATGCCGCTTCCTTCTGCGACATGAGCGGCATGTTCCACTACGGCTATGAGGTCGCAGGCGGTTTGTTCCAGTGGACCGATGCCGGTTCATCCACGACCGAGCTTTCCTGTGCGGGTTTCACGGGGCTCAGGCAGTTTGCCGAGCAGCGTGGCCTCGAGTGGACCGATGTCAACGTGCAGACCGACTACTTCCTGCAAACCTGGCGTGACAGCTGGGGTGAGCGTCAGACCTACTATGACGCTGCGTATCCCGAGTACGCCGCCATCGATGTCTCTCTTGGGCTCTTCGACGAAACCGCCGGAGGCGATTTCGACGGTGACGGCATCGTGGATGCGTGGGATGACGATATCGACGGCGACGGCATCCTCAACGCGGATGATCCAGTCACCATGCGCGTCGTGGACGGATCGGTTGTGCGGAGCAAGGTCGCCGGCGTGTCGCGCATCCTTCCGATGCAGATGCCCGTCGAGCGCACGGAGGATGAGGCTCGTCGCCATGTCGAGGAGCTCACCTTTGCGTTCATGGCGGGTTATGAGGGGCCAGCTGCAAGTGTCGCTCATCTCGATCGCCGTATAACGCATGCCCTGCGCATGTATTCTGCCATTCTCGCGCTCGACAAGTCACGCGAGATGGGCGTCATGGATACGAAGGCGGGCATGGTCGTTGCCAGTGCCGAAGCCATGCTGGGCGGCACCTACGTGTGGGCTGCCGAGTCTCCTGCAACGAAGACCTTTGATTGTTCCGGCTTGACCAAGTGGTGCTATTCGCTTGCAGGTATCGATCTCGTGCACTATTCCGAGTCCCAGTACGCGCAGGCGAGCAGTGTTCGCAGCGTTGCCGAGGCGGCTCCCGGTGACATTCTGTGGAAGCCCGGTCATGTGGGCATCTACATCGGCAACGGGCGTTGCGTCGAGGCGAAGGGTGTGAGGTACGGTATCGTCTACGGTGATGCCGCGTCGTTTGCCGCTGCGCTGCACTTTGACGCCCTCGACGAGGCCGCGCAATAATCCCAAACCAACAAGGGTATTCCGTTCGTTTGCCGTATAATGGCAGGCGTTTTGTCATACGCGATGTAAGTAGATGGGCACTCGTCTTGCCCTTGGAGCCAATATGGAGTTTCTAGCAGGTTTCTTTGCACCGCTCGCAACTGTCGACGGATGGGGCGAGGTCGTTGTCCTCATGTTTCTGGAGCTGGCCCTCGGCGTCGACAATCTCGTCTTCATTGCGATTACCTCTGACCGCCTCCCGGAAAACAAGCAGCATATAGGGCGTAGGCTCGGCTTGGCCGCGGCTATGGTCATGCGCTGCATTTTGCTATGCGCCGTGGTCTGGATCATGTCCATCAACGTTGTCGTGTTCACGCTGCCCTTTGGCATCGAAGATGGCCATACCGATTTCACCGTGCACAGCCTCGTATTCCTTCTTGGCGGTGCGTATCTCATCTTCAAGGGCATCAGCGAGCTACATGAATCCTTTCATGCCGCCAAGCATGCTCCGACGTCCGAGCATACGGCGCCGCAGCCACGCAAGACAATCGGGCTTGGCCAGGCCGTGTTTACCATCATGATTATGGACATCGTCTTCTCGCTTGACTCGGTCATTACCGCTGCTGGCTTATCCGGCCAGATCGTCGTCATGATCATCGCGGTCATCGGTGCCGTGCTCATCATGATCATCTTTGCCGACCCCATCAGCAACTTCATCAATCGTAACTTCGAGATAAAGATTGTCGCGCTCGCCTTCATCGTGCTCGTGGGCTGCGAGCTCGTACTCGAGTCGTTCCACATCGAGTACCTCGTCGGGGCTCCTTTGAGCACCTTGCTCTATGCGATGATGATCTTCGGTTTCATCGTCTCGCTTCTTACGATGAAACAGCGTCATGTGCGCGAACGCGCCATATCGGATAACGCGGAGCACGAGGGGGCTTTGGTTGAGTAAGTACGTGACGACGCAAGCGCAACTCGAGGAGCTGGCACGCGAGCTCGAAGGCTCGAAACTGCTCGCCATCGATACCGAGTTCATGCGCGAGAAGACCTATTACGCGAAACTCTGTTTGCTGCAGCTGAACAACGGGAAGGTCTCCGCGCTTGTCGATCCTCTTGCGGTTCATGATCTCTCGCCGCTCGTCCCCATTCTCACCGACGAGAACTGCGTGAAGATTTTCCATGCGGGCACGCAGGATATCGCGATTCTCTATCACGAGACGGGAGTCACGCCTTCTCCGGTCTTCGATACGCAGGTTGCCGCGTCGCTTCTGGGTTATCCGCTCCAGGTTGGCTACGGGCCGCTCGTGCGCTCGGTCTGTGATGTGAAGCTCGCGAAAGCCGATAGCTACACCGATTGGTCGCGTCGTCCGCTTACGAACAGTCAGATCAAATATGCCCTCGACGATGTCATTTACCTGCCGAGCGTGTACGAGCATCTGCGTGACGAGCTTATCGAGAAAGGTCGTCTTACCTGGTGCGAGCGCGACTTCGCTGCGCTTGCCGCCCCGGAAAGCTACGATGTCAATCCGCGTGAGTGCTGGCATCGGGTCAAGCGCGTCTCCTCGCTTTCGCGCGGTCAGCTTTCCATCGCGCGTGAACTCGCCGCTTGGCGCGAGACCGAGGCGCAGCAACGCAACTTGCCCCGCAAATGGGTGCTTGCCGACGAGGCGGTTGTGGAGATCTCCCGCAAGGCGCCCAAGACGAGGGAGGCGCTCTTCGAGGTTCGCGGTCTGGCAAACAAGCTCAACGGTCGTGACGTCAAGCACATCCTCGAGGCGGTCGCTCGCGGCAAGGAGGTGCCTCAGGACCAGTGGCCCAAGCTCGAGCGCAATCCCAAGGGCGATGTCGAGGCGGACGGTGCCGTCGAGCTGCTTTCCTCGCTGCTTGAAGTACGTGCCAAGCAACATGGCGTCGCAGCTCCTCTCATCGCGACACACTCCGACCTCTCGAAGCTCGTACGCGGACATCGCGAGGGTTTGGCGCTCATGGAGGGTTGGCGCTACGACATCGCAGGTTGCGAACTCATCGACCTGCTCGAGGGCCGTCTCTCGCTGTACCTGTGCGATGGGGCAATCGAGGTCGCACGGCGCTAGGCGCATCCACATCGGAACGAAACGGTTACCCTCGGCAGGCTTCGCACTGCTATGATGAATGCGTTCCCTGATTTTTGGAGGTACCCATGTCTTCCTGGTTTCTCTTGATTATCGTTACGATGGTGCTGGGCTTCGGCACGCAGGCATATATCAACTCGTCGTATCGCAAATACGCTTCCGTTCCCAACGAGTCTGGTCTCACGGGTGCGCAGATCGCTCGTCGCATGCTTGACGACAACGGTTTGCAGCACGTGCAGGTGCGTCCCGTCGCCGGTTCGCTGAGCGATCACTATGACCCCCGCACGCAGGTCGTCAGCCTTTCCGAAGGCGTATATGACCAGGCTTCCGTTTCGGCCATGGCAATCGCCTGCCATGAATGCGGCCATGCGGTGCAGCACGCCCGTGGCTATGTTGCCATGAAGGTGCGCTCCGCACTCGTCCCCATAGCCAACTTCGGTTCGAGCGTGTGGCTTATCCTGCTGCTCATCGGCATCTTTCTCAACATGATGCAGCTCTTCTGGCTGGGCATCATCTTCTATGCGTTCGCGGTGCTCTTCCAAATCGTCACGCTGCCCGTCGAGTTCAATGCCTCGCGTCGTGCTCTTGCCTACATCACGGGTTCGAGTTCGGGCGCCGTCACGGCATCCACGCAGGCGCTGGCCATTCCGGGCGATGCCACGGCCGATGGTGCCCGCACGGTTCTCAGGGCGGCGGCGCTCACCTACGTAGCTGCGGCTCTCACGAGCGTCTTGCAGCTCCTGTACTTCCTTGGCATGGTTCGTGAAAACTAATGGTGTGTGTTTTCATGTCACACCCGGTGCGTATCGTGGCTGCACAGATGTAAGAGCGTGAAGGTGGGTGTGATGGAAGACTCGGAGCAAAGCTCTGCATATACCGTGACGCAGGCCATGAATGCGGCCAAGCGCGGGCTCGAGAAGATTCGCCTTACCGTCATCGGCGAGGTTTCAGAATTCAATGACAAACCCGGCTATAAGGCCGCGTACTTTACCGTGCATGACGATGATTGCTCCATGCCCTGCCTCATGTGGCGCGATCGCTATAACGCATCGGGCGTCACGTTACAGGCAGGCATGCTTGTCGAGCTCACGGGCAACTTCTCCTGTTATCCCGCCAAGGGGCGCCTCCAGTTTTCGGTAGCGTCCATGCAGCTGGCGGGGGAGGGCAAACTGCGCATGCAGGTCGCCCAGCTTGCTCGCAAGCTCGAGGCAGAAGGTCTCATGGACGCGAGCCGCAAACGCCGCGTGCCTCCACTGCCGCAACGCATCGCCGTCGTCACTTCGCCGCGCGGCAAGGCCGTGCACGATGTCATCCGCACGCTACGGCGTCGCTATCCACTCGGAGAGCTGTTCATCTGCGGCGTGCCCGTCGAGGGCGCGGATGCCCCGGCGCGCATCATCCAGGGGCTCGAGGCCGCGTGCGCGGCCACACCCGCGCCCGATGTCATCCTGCTCGTGCGCGGTGGCGGCTCCTACGAAGACCTCATGCCCTTCAACGATGAGTCCCTCGCGCGTGCCGTGGCGGCGTCTCCCATTCCCGTCGTTACGGGTATCGGGCACGAGCCAGACAATTCCATTTGCGATATGGTCTCAGATCGCCGCTGCTCCACGCCCACGGCGGCAGCGGAGGCCATCGCGCTTTCCACCGAGGAGCTTTCTAACAAGCTGGCAAACGCTCAGAATGCCCTGCGCCGCTCCGTGGAGACCTACATGCAGGCGCAACGGGCACAGCTTGACCGTCTGCTCGACCGTCCACTTTGGCACGATGCTCACTATCTCACCGGTTCGTATTTCCAGACGCTTGATGCCATGGAAGAGCGCCTGCTGCGTGCCATTCCCGATGCGCTTCGGGCAGATGCCCATGCGCTCGAGTTACTCAAGGGCAAGCTGCTCAATCTCGGCCCGCATCTCTGTGATGGCTTTGGGCGTGACATCGCCCTCTGCGCGGCAAAGCTCGACGCGCTCTCTCCGCTCAAGACCCTGAGCCGTGGATACTCCATCACCTATGCCGCCGATGGCCATTCCGTCGTAGACAGCGTGCAGCACGTCAACGATGGCGATCATATCCAAGTCCAAGTCCAGGACGGGCGGCTTGCCTGCACCGTCGATGCAATAGAAAGGGAAGCGCATGTCTGAGGAAGTCACGGCAACAGAGGTCGGCAATCTGAGCTTCAAAGAGGGCCTTGACGAGCTCGCCGCCATCGTCCGCTCGCTCGAGAGCAATCAAATCGAGCTCGAGCAGAGCATCGAGAGCTACGAGCGCGGCGTGGCACTGCTCGCGTCGCTGCAAAAGCGCCTCAACGAGGCCCAGCAAAAGGTCACGGTGCTGATGGGCGAGCTCGAGCCCGAGAACGACGACAGCATCGACACCACGCTTAGCTAGAAGCGTTCGTGCCGGGGAGGGATGAGACAGTTGCTCAGGGACGTTGTCTCATTTGCAACAAATGAGACAACGTCCCTGAGCAACTGTCTCATACGGCAACATCCTTTTCCGCACCTTCGCGCCTGCGCCGCTTGCGGCATCATGCATATACGGCATCTTCGTGATATGAGAGAATACAGAATACGTATTTTCAAGGTTATGGCGTAAAGAGGATGCCGATGTACGTTCTGGTGATCAATGCGGGTAGCTCATCCCTCAAGTACCAAATCATCGATTCCGAAACCGAAGAGCTCGTGACACGTGGCCTATGCGAGAAGGTCGGGTATTCCGATGCCTTCGTGCAACATTGGAACAAGAACGACAAGCGCGTTTTCGAAGAGCCGATGGAGAACCATCTCGTCGCCGTCAAGATGGTGCTCGACGTGCTCGCCAAGGACCCGGACTCCGGTATCGACAGCCTCGATCAGATTGGCGCCGTTGGCCACCGCATCGTGCATGGTGGCGAGAAGTTCAGCGAGTCGGTGCTCGTGGACGACCAGGTTGTCGCCGATATCGAGCTTTGCTCCGAGCTCGCCCCGCTGCACAATCCACCGGCGGTGCAATGCATTCGCGCCTGCCGCGAGATCATGCCCGATGTTCCGCATGTCTGCGTATTCGATACGGCGTTTCATCAGACCATGCCGCCACGCGCGTACATGTATGCCATTCCGTACGAGTTCTACGAGCAGTTCGGCATCAGAAAATACGGCGCACACGGCACCTCGCACCGCTACCTTGTCCAGCGCGCTTCCGAGATGCTCGGCGAGCAGCCCGAGGATCTTAAGCTCATCACCTGCCATTTGGGTGGCGGTTGCTCGGTGACCGCTGTCGATCACGGCATGTCAGTCGACACCTCGATGGGATTCACCCCGCTTGGCGGCATCGTCATGGGTACGCGCAGCGGCGATATCGATCCTTCCATCGTTACCTACCTGATGGAGCAAGAGGGCTACACCCCCAACGAGATCATCACGATTCTCAATCGCCAGTCGGGTCTCTACGGCATCAGCGGCATCTCGGCCGATATGCGCGACATCGACGCGGCGACCAAATCCGGCCTCAAGCGCGCGGCTCTCGCATACGACATGTTTGCCAACTCCGCCAAGAAGATGATCGGCTCGTACATGGCCGAGATGGGTGGCGTCGATGCCATTGTCTTCTCCGGTGGCGTGGGCGAGAACTCCGAGCGCATGCGTCGCATGATCTTGGGCGGTATGGAGCCGCTCGGCATCGTCCTCGACTACGAGGCCAACAAGGTCATGGGCGAGGAGCGCATCATCAGCGACGAGCGCTCTCCGGTCAAGATCCTCGTTATCCCCACCAACGAGGAGCTCATGATCGCGCGTGACGCCGTCCGTCTTGCGAACGAGGCTAACGCGGCTGCATAAGGCACTCCTTGTTTTGTTCTATATTGCATAAAACAATAAATAAATGCATAAATATTGCATAAAACAAAATAATTATTGAATTATGCCGAAAACCGGTCCACAATACCATCCAAGTATCATTTCATCCGTTTAGATGGGAAGCACATGAAGAGGGCAGCAGTTGTAGGCGCGGCAGGGTATGCCGGCGTCGAGGCAGTACGCATTTTACTGAGCCATCCCGAATTTGAAGTGACCTGCATCACCTCGTCGGGCAATGAGGGCGAGAACATCGCGAGCCTCTATCCGGCCCTTACCGGTATATGCGATCTGAGCTTCGAAGCGCACGATGCAGAACGCATCGCCGCTCGGGTCGACGTCGCCTTTCTCGCCGTGCCCCATACGGCATCGCTCGCGATGACGCCCGCGCTCGTTGCCGCCGGCGTCCAGGTCATAGATCTGTCGGCGGACTACCGTCTGGCCGATCCGGAGGTATACGAGGCGTGGTACGACACCAAGCACACGAGCGTCGATTTGCTGGCGCAGGCGGTCTACGGCCTGCCCGAGGTCGCTCGTGACGAGCTCAAGGCAGGCACGCCCGTTGTCGCCTGCCCTGGTTGTTATCCCACGGCATCTGCCTTGGCGGCTCTGCCCATCATGGAAGCCGGCTTCAAAGGCGAGGGCCCTGTTACCATTGCGGCGCTTTCCGGCGTGTCGGGTGCTGGCCGCAAGGCAACGCCCAAGACGCATTTCTGCAACGCGGACGAGTCGGTGGGGCTCTATGGTTTGCCGCATCGTCACACGCCCGAGATCGCCCAGACGCTCTCGCGCGCTGCTGGTGCCGATGTCGAGGTTATCTTCACGCCGCATCTCGTTCCGATGGTGCGTGGTCTGCTTTCGACGGTCTACATTCCGCTCGACGCGCCGCATACCATCGAGGAGCTGCATGCGCTCTATACCGCGCGCTATGCGTCCGAGCCGTTCGTGAGCGTGTGCCCTATCGGCACCATGCCGCAGACCTCGTGGGTCGAGGGCTCGAATCGGGCGCAGGTGGGTCTGCACCTCGCATCGGATGGCAAGCTGCTCGTTGCGAGTTGCGCGATTGACAATCTCGTCAAGGGCGCAGCCGGCCAGGCCATCCAGGCTGCGAATCTCGTGTGCGGTTTCGAGGAAACTGCTGGTCTTACCTATAGTTGCCCGGTGGTGTAGAAAAATGAGAGACGTTGAGTTCAACTACGACAAGAATGGCGTGACGGCGCCTGAGGGCTTTAGAGCGGCTGGCGTGCATGCCGGTTTCCGCAAGGACCCCAAACGTCTCGATGCCGCGCTTGTCGTGTCCGATGGTCCCGATACGGTGGCGTGCGGAATGTTCACGAAGAACGTCTTTTGCGCAGCACCCGTGCAGGTCGATCGCGATCTGCTCGCACATCACATGCCGCGTGCCGTCCTGCTCAACTCCGGTAACGCCAATGCCGCGACAGGCGAGCCGGGCCTGGCCATTGCGCGCAAGGCGGCGCAGGCGTCGGTTTTTTTCTCGTTGATTCAGCAGCTTATCCAATAAGCTGGTTCAATCATACTTCCATCATTCATTCTTTCTAAAGGGGGTCATTCTCTATGAGAACCAA
>JABLTO010058924.1_pt1 | contig 49852 bp, 46 predicted proteins | sample 7160091 | NCBI WGS metagenome assembly JABLTO01 (sample SAMN14651225, study PRJNA627086) | human gut metagenome | isolation source: feces | host: Homo sapiens
ACTTTCATTTACTATTCCTGATGTATATGTGTTTTTTCCTGTTAAGTCTATTGTTATTGCTCCTTGTTTCTCTGTATTGCTATCTGTTATTTTTAGATTTCCATTGTTTACAATTGTATTTTCCAATGTTGATGTCATATTATATCCATTTAAGTCTATTACTATATTTTTCCCTTCTTCTATAGTACTAGAGGTTTGAGGTGCTATTATTTCAAAGTCTCTTAATATTGTTATTGTAGTTTCTTCTGTTCCTTCTACTGCATTTATTGCTTCGTTTAATGTTTTATATGTATTTTTTCCTATTTGTGCTACTGGTTGTATATCTGTTGTTAATGTTGCTACTTCATATCCATCTGCTTTATTAATTAATATTTCTGCCTTATCTTCTATTTCATTAACATTTCCATATATAGCGTTGGTCGTACCCTTTATTGTTCCATCATAAAAATAAATTTTTCCAAATACATCATTTTTATATATTCCGTATTTTCCGCCTTGTATTAATGGTTCTGTTTGTGGTTTTTCCTCTACTCCTTCATCTATCTTCTCTCCTATAATAATTGAACCTGAACCATTACTTATTGCATTCGAATTTGCGTCTTTTGCAGTTATTATACTTTTTCCTTTTATTAATAAATTACTACTATTACCATTTTCAATTCCTTTAACATTGCTATTATTAATAATTGTTGTTGATGAACTATTTCCACTAGCTACTGAATTATAACTTTGCTTTGATATTAATTCAACATTTTCAATTACCACTTCTCCTTTTGATGACTCATTTCTAACCAAATAACTATTTCCTGTAATTACTCCTCCAGTTATATTTATCTTTCCTGAATTTGATCTATTATTTACAACATCACCTAGTCCATTTATTATTCCTCCTGTTATATTTATTGTTCCATCTCCACCCTGCCATATTGCTTTAAAATTTTTATTTATTGTTCCTCCTGCTATATTTATAGTTCCTATACTGCCATTATAAATTACTTTTGGATAAGATACTCCATTATCTATATTTGTTGATGTACAGGTAATATCTCCACCATTTATTTGTATTGTTCCATTACTATTAGCTGTAGATGTATTACAAATAGTATAATGTCCTGATGTAATATTACCATTGTTTATCTCTACATATCCATTTTTCTCGTTAAATACCCCTTGTCCCCAAGATGAGCTTGCTAATATTGTTCCATTATTTATATACACTTTTCCATTATCATTAAAAATCATTCTAGTATAGTTTTTATCACTTTTTATAGTTCCACCATTCATGGTAAAAATTCCTGTTTCTGTATTGTCTATTCCTCTTTGATAATTACTGCTTGTTCCTGCTCCTATTGATATTGTTCCATTTGTTAATATTAATTCTTTTTGATTTTTTATTGCTCTATATGCAGAATTATCAATTGTTCCTGTTTGTGCTGAACTTGTATCTACAATTTCTAATTTACCACTATTATCTAAAACATATGTATTACCACTTGCTTGGACTGTATGTCCATCTAAATTTAACTTTATATTTTTCGTATCATTTATTGTTACTGCTGATGATACTGTCGCATTATCTACCATTATTATTTCTACTTGATTGTCTATTCCACTTTGTACTGCATCAACTGCTGCTTGTAATGTTGTAAAATACTTATACCCTATTCTTGCCACTGCATCTGCTACAATGTCTAAATATACTACTTCTTTTGAATTTTCTGTTTTTGATAAGGCTGTATATGATTCTGGTAACTTGGTTATTTCTCCATTTACTGCTTTATCTCCTATTATTTGTCCATCATAGAAATATAGTTTTCCTGATGATGTTGATATTCCAAAAGTTGTTCCTTCTATTATTGGTGTTTTTCCTACTGTTGCATCATTTTCTCCTATTATTAGTGTTCCTTCTACTGATATTGCAACATCTGATTGATTTTGTATTTTTCCTTCTCCTATTATCTTTAAACTAGATCCTGATTTTACATTTATTGTCTTAGATAAATTTAAAGTATTATTTCCTAGGTTTAGTATTATATTTTTATTCTCTATATTATTATTTTTAAATAAATCATCACAATTTTTTAAAACTTCTATTGTTGTTTCTACATTGTTTTCACATGCATTTATTGCTTCTTCTAAATCTATATAATATGTTCCGTTTACTCTATAATTTCCTTCTCCATATACTGCTGTATATTCTTTATTTTCTGTTGTTCCTTTTTCTATTTTAACTGTTCTTTGAGGTATTTCTCCATTACTTCCTGTCCATCCCAAAAACATATAACCTTCTTTTGATGGATTATTTAATGTTATTGTATCTGTTTCAACTGTATAGCTACCTGGATTTTGACTTAATAATGTTCCTCCATTTAAGTCATATGTAATTGTATATGTGTTTATTTGCCAAACAGCATATAATGTCGTATTCATATCTCTATCAAATGTTCCACCTGGGTTATATGTAACCTCTGAATTTTGTATTATTGACCATCCTTTAAATGTATATCCATTTCTGTTTGGTATTTGTGTTGATAATGTTAAACTTCTACCTTCAGTTTTGGTTTGAACTATTGGAGCATTTTCTCCACCATTAGCATTATATGTTACTGTATAGGTTTTCTTTTCTGGGATATCTGGTCCAACTGGTTCTGTATTATTTTTGTTTTTTATTCTTGCTACCACATATGAATTATTTGTAACTTTAAAAGTAATCTTCATATATCCGCCTAAGCTCTCTTGAAAATCAATTTCTATTCCATATTTTTCTTTATCTTCATCTGTAGCGTCTCCAATCTCAACACTATCTATATATTTATTTAATTCTTCTTTATATTCGTCATTAGTAAATCCTAACCCTTTTTCCATATAATTCATTTGAAAATGAGTAAATGTTAACTTAAGATATTCTTTTTCTTTTCCTATATCATATTGATCAGAAGACTCATCTGCTTTATTAATTACACCATTGTTATATGATGCCATTACTACTATCGCTGTTAAAATTAATAAAATAATTATAACTATAATCAATGATATTAATGTTATACCTTTGCTTTCTCTTTTCAACTCTCTAATGTTCATAGTATCCCCCTAAATTTCCTTCTTATATATATATTTATTAATCATATTATATCTACTAAATTTATTGGTTTCAATATAGCATTAGAGACTGTTATTTATATATCTTCAAACTACTATCGGATATAAACTTTAGGCTATTTATTACATGTTATTTTCTTTTACTTTACATTTTGTTTAAATTTATTCCATTTTACTAGGGATAATTGAATTAGAAGAAAAAAATTGCCAAATAGGTCCGTCCCCGATGGCAATCTATTTATATAAATAATTTTGTGGATTTATATGTTTTCCATCAATTCTTATTTCAAAATGTAAATGAGCACCTGTTGAATTTCCTGTTGATCCTACCGCTGCAATAACTTCACCGGCATTCACTTTTTGACCTTCTGTTACATACATTTTGCTTGTATGTGCATACCATGTTTCTACACCATTACCATGGTCTATTTTTACTAAATTTCCATATGAACCTTTATAACTAGCATTAGTCACTGTACCACTGGCAACAACTTTTATTGGTGTTCCTGTGCTTGTAGCAATATCTAGTCCTGTATGGTTTGAACTTCTTATTCTACTACTAACTCCATATCTTGAGCTTATAATTCCACTAACTGGTTGTGTTGCAATTTTTATTCCATTTATATCTGTAATAGTATTGTTTTCTTCTTGTTTTTGTTTTTCTTGCTCTTCCTCAGCCATTGTTTGATTAATCTTTTCTGATATAGTATTTTTAGCTATTTCACCAGTTGTTAATGATACTTCTTCTATATTAGAAGTATATTTCTCAATAATGTTTAGTTCTGATACATCTGTATCTTCTTCTCTTGCTATATTTACTAATTGTTCTGCTTCTTCAATTGTATTTACAGAATCAATTATATTATTATTGACTGCAACATCATAATATTTATATGTTACATCAATCCCCTTTTCTAAATCTTCTGACATTTCTATTTTATTTGTTTCTATTTTTCTGTCAACTAATTTTAATTCATAATTTGGATCTAAATTTATGTCTATAGAATCTATATTTTTTGCTTTATTAGCTTCTAATATTTCGCTTTTTATAACTTCATTTAATGCACTTTTATTATTTAAGTATCCTATTTCTTCACCATTGATACTTATTTTATAACTTGGTTTATATTTAACTAAGATGATTCCAATAATTACTCCCAAAGATATAAGTACTATATTAAAATACTTTATTGTCTCTTTTGTATAATATTTTATCTTCTTATTTAAAATAAAAATTCATCTCCTTTTTTCTTGTTTTTGCCATTTTATTTGACAAGCTAAATTCTATTATACCATATATTTTTCCAAAAATCAAATTATGTATACTTGTTTTGATTATTTTTTTTATTAAAATTCCAAAAACTACCTTTTTTGTATTTGAATTTACTACTTTTTCTTTATTTTTCTTGTTTTTGCTTTATTTTTTTCTTATTTTCTTATATACTAATAATATATTAATTTAAAATATTATTTATGATTTAGTATCTAGTGTAACTTATAAGTTAAATATGTGTTTTGTAGTTACTGTAAATTTAAACTATAAAATGCTATATTACTAATATAAATAAGGAAGGTGATATTCAATGGCTCTAGATTATACAATAATCGGTCAACGTATTAAACAAGCGAGACTTGCAAAAAACTTAACACAAGAAAACTTAGCAGAACAAATAGATGTATCTGTAGCTTTCTTAAGTAGAGTAGAACGTGGAAGTTCTCATATAAATTTAAAAAGATTAGATCAATTATGTGATTTATTAGATGTTACAGAAGGTTATCTTTTAAACGGTGCCTCTAATAGTTCTAATAATTACTTAAATAAAGAATTTGCTGAATTATTAAAAGGGTGTTCTCCTGACACTCAAAAGCTTATATATAATGTGGCAAAAGTTATTGTTGATGCAGAAAACGAAAATATGTAAAAATATAATATTTAATATTATAATTTTTATTTAATAAAAAAAGTTGTCAAAAAGGGTTGTTCCTATTGGCAACTTTTTTTTCTTATGTTATTATAATATTGTGAAAAATGTTAATACTAATTACAATAATAAGGAGGAAATAAATATGAAATTTGAACAATGGAATGGATTTAATAAAGGAGATTGGCAAAGCGAAATAAATGTTAGAGATTTTATCCAACATAATTATACTCCATATGAAGGAGATAGTTCTTTTTTGACAACCCCTACATCAAAAACAACTAAGTTATGGAATGAAGTTTTAGAATTATACAAAAAAGAACATGATTCAAAAGGTGGAGTTTTAGATATTGATACTAAAACAATTTCTACAGTATCTAGTCATGATGCTGGTTATATAGATAAAGACTTAGAAGATATAGTAGGTCTTCAAACTGATAGTCCTTTAAAAAGAGCTATTATGCCATTTGGAGGAATTAGAATTGTAGAAAAATCTTGTGAAGCTTATGACAGAAAAGTTGACCCAGAAGTAGAAGAAATCTTTCATAAATATAGAAAAACTCATAATGATGGTGTTTTTGATGTATACACACCTGATATAAGAGCTGCTAGAAGTTCTCATTTAATTACAGGTCTTCCTGATGGATATGGACGTGGTAGAATTATAGGTGATTATAGAAGAGTTGCTCTTTACGGTGTAGATTACTTAATAGAAGAAAAGAAAAAAGAATTAGAAGTTCTTAATGTTGATGATTTAACTCAAGATATTATACGTGAAAGAGAAGAAATAAGCGACCAAATAAAAGCTTTAAACGAATTAAAAGTTATGGCTTTAAAATATGGTTTTGATATATCAAATCCTGCTTCAAATGCTAAAGAAGCTGTTCAATGGTTATATTTTGGATATTTAGGTGCAATAAAAGATCAAAATGGTGCTGCAATGAGTATTGGTAGAACTTCAACTTTCTTAGATATCTATTTTGAAAGAGATTTAAAAAATGGTATTATTACAGAAGAAGAAGCACAAGAAATTATGGACCATTTTGTTATGAAATTAAGATTAGTACGTTTTTTAAGAACTCCTGAATACAATGAATTATTCAGTGGTGACCCTGTATGGGTAACAGAAAGTATTGGTGGAATGGGAATTGATGGTAGAACATTGGTTACAAAAAATTCATTTAGAATTTTGCATACTTTAGAAAACTTAGGTCCTGCTCCTGAACCAAACTTAACAGTTCTTTGGTCAACTAGACTACCTGAAGGGTTCAAAAGATTTACAACAGATTTATCTATAAAAACTTCATCAATTCAATATGAAAACGATGATTTAATGAGAATTACATTAGGTGATGATTATGGAATCGCATGTTGCGTTTCTCCAATGAAAATAGGAAAACAAATGCAATTCTTTGGTGCAAGAGCTAACCTTGCAAAAACTTTATTATATGCTATTAATGGTGGTAGAGATGAAATTTCTGGAAAACAAGTCACTCCAAAATATGCACCTATAACATCTGAATATTTAGATTATAATGAAGTTATGGATAAATTTAATCAAATGATGGATTATGTAGCAAAAATTTATATAAAAGCATTAAATGCAATTCATTATATGCATGATAAATATTCTTATGAAGCAATTGAAATGGCCTTACATGATAGAAAAATCTACAGAACAATGGCTTGTGGTATAGCTGGTTTATCAGTTGTTGCTGATTCTTTATCTGCTATAAAATATGCAAAAGTAAAAGTAATTAGAGATGAAACTGGCTTAGCTATTGATTATAATATAGAAGGAGATTTTCCAAAATTCGGAAATGATGATGATAAAGTAGATCAAATAGCTGTAGACATCGTTAGAAACTTTATGGATAAATTAAGAAAATATCAAACTTACAGAAACTCTACACATACTTTATCTATATTAACAATAACATCAAATGTTGTATATGGTAAAGCTACTGGTAATACTCCAGATGGAAGAAGACTTGGTGCTCCATTTGGACCTGGAGCAAATCCTTTACATGGAAGAGATACTAATGGAGCATTAGCAGTTATGAACTCAATTGCAAAATTACCATTTGACTCTGCTGAAGATGGTATTTCTTACACATTCTCAATTACACCAGGTACTCTTGGAAAAACACAAGAAGAAAAAATAAATAATTTAGTAAATATGTTAGATGGATACTTTACTCAAACTGGACATCACATAAATGTAAATGTATTTGATAGAAGTTTATTAGAAGATGCTATGGAACATCCAGAAAAATACCCACAATTAACAATTAGAGTTTCTGGATATGCTGTAAACTTTACTAAATTAACACGTGAACAACAACTTGATGTAATTAATAGAACAATCCATGAAAAAATTTAAAAAAGAAAAGGAATGAAAATGGAAAAAAAAGACTTAAGATATTATGCTAAAGTACATTCAATTGAATCATTTGGAACTGTTGATGGGCCAGGCATAAGATTTGTTTTATTTCTTCAAGGATGTCATTTACAATGTAAATACTGCCACAATAGAGATACTTGGGATATAAACTCTGGTGAGTATAAATCTTTAGATGATATTTTTGACAAAATTATGAGATATAAAAATTATATTTTCCCCAATGGCGGTGTAACTGTCACTGGGGGAGAACCTCTTTTACAGTCAAAATTTTTAGTTGAGTTATTTACTAAACTAAAATCAGAAAATATCCATACATGTATTGATACTTCTGGTATGTTGCCATTAACAAATGATATTCAAAAAGTTCTTGAACTAACTGATTTGGTTTTATTAGATATAAAACATATTGATGATGAGAAATGTAAAAACTTAGTTGGTAGGTCTAATACTTCTGAATTAAAATTTGCTAGATATTTAAGCAATAATAATATTCCAATATGGATAAGGCAAGTATTAATACCTGGATTTACAGATGATAAAGAAGATTTACTAAAACTAAAGAATTTTATTTCAACTTTAAATTCTGTACAGAAAATTGAAATTTTACCTTATCATAATATGGGAGCTTACAAGTGGAAAAAACTTGGTTTTAAATATGAATTAGAAAATGTTAGAGAAGCAACTAATGAAGATGTTGCTAAAGCAAAAGAAATTCTAGGTATAACTTAGAATTTCTTTTTTATATATTATAAAATATTTTTTGGCTTTAGTTTATAGTTGTATTAGTTGCACCTGTTCCTACCACATCTTCTTGTAAAGAACGCCATGTATTACAACCTACAATTCCATCTGCAGAAAGTCCTCTTGCACGTTGATAACTAATTACTGCATTATAAGTAGCTATTCCAAAAATTCCATCTAATCCATTTGTTCTATATCCTAATGTATTTAAATCATCTTGTGCGATACATACATAATTGCTTAAGCTTCCTCTTTTAACAGTTGGAAATCCTCCAGTTGAACACGCTGGTTTTCCAAACCTTTTATCAAAATGTACCCATGTAGGAGTTACTGAAATTGGTTCTACATAACTCCATACTCCTGAATTGTTAGCACTATTCCATAGTGCTGTTCTTCTACTTTGCGTTAATGTTTGCCCAACATCAAAAGCTACTCCTGCATAATGTTGACTTTGATTTCCATGCCCTCCTTCATATGGTCTTTTAAAGGCAAAACCTACTGGTATAGGTGCTCCAAAAATATATCTTTGGCTATTCCAACTTTGCATACATCTCTTTGTTGTCCATAATATGTTACTTTTACTAGCTCCTCTAAATTCTCTTACTCTTAAAGTTCCATTTGTATTATAAGGCATGGGTTCAGATTCTCCTCTATAATAAGTCTCCATACGGTCGCTATCATTATTAAATACTAGTATTTTTGCCATAATAAACCTCCTCATACTTTTATTATATTGTATGAGGAGGTTTTGTTTTTTGAGACAATAAATATAACTTTTTATATTTTAAACTTGTCTTGCTTTAACTACAACTCTATGTTTACTATCATCTGTACATGTTATTAATGTTACTTCTTTTTTACCATTTGTTAATTGCGTTGTACAACTTACATCAGTTGGTGCAACTTCATATTTATTATAAACTTTATATTGTATTGTTCTTCCAGATAAATCAGTAAGTGTTATGATATCTCCTGAAACTAAAGTAGGTACTTTACTAAAAAATTTCGTATTTCTGTAGTTATGCCCTACTATACAAAAGTTTCCAACTTCATTTGGCTCTGGTCCCCAGAACTTTGTTGGAGATATTTTTAGTAATGCTTCTGTTTCTTCAGCTGAGTCTGTTTCTCCATCAAGAACAGGGTATTGTAAATTTAATTTTGGAATACTTACAGTTGCTATTGTAGTATACCTAAATCCTCCACTAGTTGTTTGTACTTTTTTATTTACATTAGCCAATTGAGATTGTTGATCATTTACGTTTTGATTTTGCTCTTCGTCATCTAGCACTACCACTAAAACATTATTCTTTGCAACTGTATCATCATTTCCATTATCCATGTTTTCTAATATTTCTTGTGATACTTCTTCGCTCTTATTTCTATCATATTCTGCATAAATATATAAAGAAGCTAAAAATAGTACTAAAAAAATAGATAAAAGAAAATTAAATTTATAAATTTTCTTTTTCTTTCTTAGTTCAGGTGTTATATATAATTTTTCTGTTATTAGAATTTGATTCATATTTTTCTCCTATTATATACTTCTTTATAATTATAACATAATTTAATAATGTTTTAAATAGTTTGTTATAAAATTTTATCTGCAATATTTTGGAAGTCTTCTAATGTTAGTTTTTCTGCCCTTATATTTGTGTTTATATTTAATTCATTTAATATATTTATTCCTTCTTCTTTATTTTTGAAAATGTTTGCATTTGTTAATGAATTTAATAATGTTTTTCTTCTTTGCATAAATGCACATTTGATTATTTTGAACATTTTTTCTTTACTTTTAGGATTAACTGGTTTTTCTTTTCTTATATTTAGTTTTATTACTTCTGATGTCACATCTGGTTCTGGTATAAAACAGTTATTAGGTACTTCTATAACTTCTTGGGCATTTGCATAATAGTAAACTGTATATGTAATTGCGCCTGTATCTTTTTGTCCAGGAATTGCTGATAATCTTTTAGCAACTTCTTTTTGTATCATAACAGTTATACTTTCTAAATCTAGTTCTTCTTCAAGTAACTTCATAATTATTGGTGTTGTTATATAATATGGCAAATTTGCTACAACTTTAACACTATTTATATTATTTGTTATCTTTTCTTTGTTAATTAATTGTTTCAAATTTACTTTTAATATATCATCATTTATTAATTCAAAATTATCATATAATTTAAATCTATCTTCTAAAATTTCTATCATCTTTTTGTCTAACTCAACACATATTACTTTTTTTGCTTTTTCTAATAAATATTTAGTTAATGTTCCTAATCCTGGTCCAATCTCTATAACTAAATCTTCTTTAGTTATATTACTACTTTCAACAATTGTTTCTACAACATTTTCATTAATTAAGAAATTTTGGCCTAATGATTTGTTTGCTTTTATGTTGTATTTATCCATTATAAAATTTGTTTCTTGTATTATTTTATTCATAAAACTACCTCGCAATAATTAAATATATATTAAATTTATTATAATATTTAAATTTACCTACATATTCTATTTTATTATAATCATTGTATTTTTTCAAGTAATTAGTTGATTTTTAAGGTCTTTTAATATAAAATATATTTACTAATAAACAAAAGAGGGGTTTATATGAATAATAAAAAATCCAAAAAAAATAAGATAACTAAGAAAACTAAAAATAATTCAAAAGTTGTTAAAATGAAGAGTAATATTAATTCTAAAAATTTAATTCAATTTAAGAAACTAAGAGTTACTTTAATTGTATGTATTCTTATATTTCTTTTACTTATTATTAGAATTGGTTTTCTTCAATTTGTGCAAGGAAATTATTTAAAAGAACTTGCTTATAAGCAACAAACGATTAATCAAATTATTAGTCCTAAAAGAGGAAATATATATGATTCCACTGGAAAGGCTTTAGCAATTAGTGCTCAAGTTGATACTATAACAATTAATCCTAACAAAATAAAAAAAGATTCTGATGAAGATACTAAAGCACTAAAAGAAAAAATTGCTAAGGGATTGGCAGATATATTTGAACTTAATTATGAAGAGGTTCTTGCTAAAGTTAATAGTACATCACAAGTTGAAACCATTGCAAAAAAAGTAGAACAAAATAAAGTAGATGAATTAAAAAAATGGATGGAAGATAGTAAAATTACTATTGGTATTAATATAGATGAAGATACAAAAAGATATTATCCATATAGTACAGTTGCCTCAAATACAATTGGTTTTTGTGGTAATGATAATCAAGGTTTAAGTGGAATTGAATCTAAATGGGATTCTGTTTTAACTGGAACACCTGGAAAAATAGTTAGTTATAAAGGTAGTGACCAAAACGAAATTCCAAACTCAGAAGAAACATATATATCTGCTGAAAATGGTAGTGATTTGACACTTACAATTGATTTAAATATTCAGACAATTGTTGAAAAATACTTAAAACAGGCTGTTGAAGATAATTTGTGTTCTAGAGGTCGGAAATGCTATAGTAATGGATCCAAAAACAGGTGACATTTTAGCAATGGCTTGTTACCCAGATTATGATTTAAATACACCTTACACTCCAAATGCTACTTTAGCAAAAACTTATAATTCTCTTTCAACAGAAGAAAAAGGTGAAGCTTTATATAAAATGTGGTCAAATAAATCTGTTGCCGAAACTTATGAGCCTGGTTCTACATTTAAAATAATTACTTCTGCTGTCGCTCTTGAAGAAAATATTACAACTACTGATAAAGCTGGGGATTTTTATTGTAAAGGATACGAAGAATTTGATGATGTTTCAAATTCCACAATAAAAATTCATTGTTGGAGAAAAGATCCTCATGGAGTTCAAACTTTAAGGCAAGCACTTATGAACTCTTGTAACCCAGCATTTATGCAACTTGGAAAAAGAATTGGAGCACCTACTTTATATAAATATTATGCTGCATTTGGATTGTTTGATTCTACAAACTCTGGATTATATGGTGAACAAAATAGTATTTTCCAAAGTTTGGATAATGTTGGTCCTGTTGAGCTTGCTACAATGTCATTTGGTCAAAGATTAAATGTTACTCCTTTACAAATGGCTACTGCAATTTCATGTGTTGCAAATGATGGTGTCTTAATGAAGCCTAGAATTGTAAAACAAGTTACTAATACTGAAACAGGATCTACTACAGAGATACCTGTCACAAAAGTAAGACAAGTAATATCAAAACAAACTTCTGATAATGTAAAATCAATGATGGAATCTGTTGTAACTAATGGTACTGGTAGACATGCAGCTGTTTCTGGTTATTCTATTGGTGGAAAAACTGGAACTTCAGAACCAACAGAACAAAATAAAGACGAAGGTTATGTTGCTTCATATGTTGCAATATCTCCAGTAGAAGATACTCAAGTAGTTCTTTTGCTTACATTATATGACCCTCAAGGAAGCAGTTATCAAGGTGGACAAGTTGCAGGCCCTGTTGTGTCTCAAATGTTATCTGAAATATTACCTTACTTAGGTATTCCTTCTGATTCAAGTAATTCAAATACTACTGATTCTAATAATTTAGTTGCTGTTCCTGATGTAAGAAATAAAACAGTAGCTGAAGCTGAAAAAGCCTTAAAAAATTCAGGTTTTTCTGTTAAAACATATGTAAATGGTGATCCTAACACATTATTAGTCTCAGATCAAATGCCTAAACCAGGAGCTTATTTATCTAAAAGTTCAGTTATTATTTTATATGGTGAAGGAAGTAATGTATCAACTTCAGTTACAGTTCCTGATTTAAAAGGTATGGGATCATCTCAAGCTGCAAGTGTATTGAAACAACAAAATCTAAATATAAATGTTGAGGGATCTGGTACTGTTATAACTCAAGATTATTTAAAAGGTGAACAAGTACCAGAAGGTACAATAATAAAAGTTACATTAAAACAAACTTTAACAGATGCTCATTAATAATAAATTTTTATATAATAGGAAAGTTGTCAAAAAGGTTAAACCTTAATGACAACTTTTTTTATTCCATAACTTCTCCTTGCCAATATTTATTTAATAAATTGTTCAATTTCTTAATTTTTTCATATTTTTTTATAATTTCAGATGTTAATTTTTCGTTGTTTCCACATAAATACATCATCCATGCATTTTCTCTATTCATATTAATTAGATTTTTATTATTAAATTTTGGTAGTTCAATTACATGCATTTCTAGTTTTTCTCTATTTCCATTACTATCTGGATTAGTTTTTATAAACAATTTCTGATGATAATCATCTGCTTTAAAAAAATTAAAGTCTAATAAATTAATTGTTATTGTTTTAGCAAATTTTCTTTTTGCATCATATTCTAATTGGTTTGAATGTATTTGTAAATAATATAACAACAATTTATTTTCTACAAAATATCCATCTATAAATTGTATTCCTATATTAAACTCTTCTTTTTCTTTTGTTTCTATTCTTACATCAGCTATTCCAAATTTTTCTTCCGATGGTAAGTATTTTTCTTTACTTTTTAAGTATGGGTTTAATTCGATCTTTTGTATTTCTATATTTAAAAAACTTTCTATAAAATCTTTTATGATATCTAAATTTTCTTTTGAATTTAAAACTTTTCGTAATACATAATTACTATTTGAAATAAACTTTCTATTCATATACTATTAAGTAAAATACTTATCCTCCTTTTGTTGTTTTTTGTTATAGTAAAGTATAATTTGTGTAAAGCTTATTTGTCAATATTTTTATTAATATTTTTCATACTTTTCATCGCAAAATTCGACAATGCCAAGGGCATTGTTCCTTGGCATTAAACTCCTAAACATTCCTCATTATTTACTTTTTCTAATTTTTTTATTACGCTATCTATACTCTCTTTTGGAGTGGATGCTCCTGCCATAATTCCTATTTTTTCATATTTTGAAATTTTCTCTATTTGAAGTTCATCTGCTGTTTCTATGCATATACTGTTTCTACAGTATTTTTGAGCTATTTCATATAATTTTATTGTATTAGAACTATTCTTTCCACCAATTATAATCATCAAGTCAACTTTTTTTGATAATTCTTCTGTTTCTTTTTGTCTTAGTTCTGTTGCTCTACATATTGTATTTTTAATAATTATATTTTCTTCATCTTTTAATTCTTCTTTTATTGCTTGCTCTATTAAAGTAAATTTTTTAAGGCTAAATGTTGTCTGTGAAATAACTAAAAGTTTTTTAATCTTTGTTTTTTCAAATCTTTTTAATGCTTCTTTTAGCTCTTTTTCATCTTGAATAACAGAATAATTTTTCCCACAATAACTTATTGTTCCTACATTTTCTGGGTGTTCCTTTTTTCCACAAAGAATTATATAAAATCCCTTTTCTGCATATTCCTTTGCTATTTCATGTATTCTTAAAACATTTGGACATGTATAATCTATTATATCAATTTTATTTTTATTAGCTATTTCATAAATTTCTTTTTTTACCCCATGAGCTCTTATTGCAACTTTTGACTTTGCATTGTGTACTTTGCTTATATCCTCAACAAAATTCACACCTTTATTTTGTAAATCTTCTATAACTTGTCTGTTGTGTACTATTTCTCCTATGCAAAACAATCTGTTATTTTTACTTTCTTCTTTTACTCCATCTATTGCTCTTTTTACTCCATAACAAAAACCTGCTGTTTTTCCAACTATAATTTCCATAGTTTCCTCCACTTTAATATCTTATAAATTTTTATATCATTTTTAATATTTCTTCTTTTAAAGTTTCTACTATTTGTTCTTGTTTTACTTTTTTTATTATTTTTCCTTTTTTAAATAAAAGTCCTTCTTTAATTCCTCCTGCAATTCCGATATCTGCCCCTCTTGCTTCCCCTGGACCATTTACAGCACAGCCCATTACTGCAACTGTAATATCTGATTTTATAGTTTGCAAAAATTCTTCTACTTCTTTTGCTATTGGTATTAAATCAATTTGTGTCCTTCCACATGTTGGACACGCAATTAATGTAGGAGAATCTTTATATAAATTGCAATCTTTTAATATTTCTTTTACTACTTTTATTTCTTTTATTGGATCATCTGATAAAGATACTCTTACAGTATCTCCTATTCCATTTCTTAATAAATACCCTAAACCAATACTAGATTTTACTGTTCCGCTAAATTCTGTTCCAGCTTCTGTAACACCTAAATGTAATGGACAATTAAAAGTCTTAGACGCTTTTTCATAGCTTTCAATACATAAATCTAAATTTGATGCTTTTAATGATATTAAATAATCATGAAAATCTAGCTTTTCTAGTATATCTACATGTCTTTTTGCACTTTCTATCATTGCATCAGCAGTAGGTATTCCATTATTTTTTTCCGATAAATCTTTTTCTAGTGATCCTGCATTAACTCCTATTCTTATTGGAATATTCTTTTCTTTACATTTATCTACTACCTTTTTTACTCTATCTTCTGAGCCTATATTACCAGGGTTTATTCTTACTTTGTCAACCCCAGATTCAATTGCTTCCAATGCTATTCTATAATCAAAATGTATGTCAGCAACAATTGGAATATGTATTTGTTTTTTTATTTCTTTTATAGCCTTTGCATCTTCTATATCTAGACATGCAACTCTTATAATTTCACAGCCTACCTTTTCTAATTCTAAAATTTGTTTTACAGTTGCTTCTATATCTTTTGTTTTTGTATTGCACATAGATTGAATTACGACTTTATTTTGTCCTCCAATTTGTACATTACCTACTTTTATTTTATTTGTGTTGTTTCTATTCATTTATCTCACCTTCATTTTTTATAACTTAATTAAAGCAATAATTTGCAGTTTAAACCCGGAACCAATAGCAACCCCCGAATCGATAGCAAAAAAACTAGAAAGATATTTCTTTCTAGTTTGATGCTATATAATATCCTACTCCTCTTCTTGTCATTAAGATTTTTGGTATAGATGTATCTTTTTCAATTTTCTCTCTAATTCTTCTAACTGTTACATCTACTGTTCTTATATCTCCATAATATTCATATCCCCATACTTTTTCAAGTAGTGTTTCTCTTGTTATAACTTGTTCTGGTTGTGATGCTAAGAATTTAAGTACTTCAAATTCTCTTAATGTTAAATCTATAACTTCTCCTCTTACTTTTACTTCGAATTTATCTAGATCTAATTCTAAGTCTCCTACTACTATTTTATTCTCTTTTTTCTTATTTTCCTCTACATTGCTTGGCATTTGAATAGCAGCAACAGCATCTATTTTTCTTAGATTAGCTTTTACTCTTGCAACTAATTCTCTAACACTAAATGGTTTCGTTATATAATCATCAGCACCTAATTCTAGCCCTAATATTTTGTCAATTTCGCTATCTTTAGCTGTTAGCATAATAATAGGAACATTTAATGAATTTTTTATTCTTTTACATACTGATAATCCATCTAATTTTGGAAGCATTATATCTAATAAAATCAAATCTGGTTTTTTCTCTAATGCTATGTCTACAGCTGTCATTCCATCACTAGCTTCTATTGTGTTGTATCCTTCCTTTTTTAAATTATATACCAATATATCTACAATTGGTTGTTCGTCATCAACAATTAAGATTGTTTTTGCATCTTTTACCATTTTCTCTTCCACAAAAACTCCGCCTTTCTATATTAGCTTTATTTTTATACTTTATTTATATCATAATTATTTTTATTATACAAGTTTTTTATGACATTTTATTTTTAACTTTTTCTAATGCTATTGCAAGTTGATCTGGACATGATGTTCCTCTATTTCCGCATTGAATTCCTTTTAGCCTTTTTATTGCTTCATCTATTTTCATTCCTTTAATTAAACTAGATACTCCTGCAGTGTTTCCTGCACATCCTCCTACAATAGTTACATTTTTTATTATTTCTCCATCTACTTCTATTATTATCTCTTGTGAACAAACCATATCACTTGTTGTATATCTAAATTCCATTTTTTGCTCTCCTTTATTTCTACTTTTAAAAAATATAAGCTTACTTATCTAAAAAATAAATTTTAATTCTTTTCATCATTTCTTATTTTTATGTGTACATCTTTTAATTGTTGTTCTGATACTTGTGATGGTGCTTTCATTAGTAAATCTTTAGCTTTCTTATTTTTTGGGAATGCAATTATTTCTCTGATATTTTGTGAATCTGCAATTAGCATTACCATTCTGTCTACTCCTGGTGCGGCTCCTGCATGTGGTGGTGTTCCATATTGGAATGCATTATATAATGCTCCAAATCTTTCTTTTACATCATTTTCTGAATATCCTGCTATTTCAAATGCTTTTATCATAATTTCTGGATTATGATTTCTTACTGCTCCTGATGCCATCTCGTATCCATTGCATACTAAGTCATATTGATATGCTAATATATCTAATGGATCTTTATTTTCTAATGCTTCTAGTCCACCTTGTGGCATTGAAAATGGATTATGGCTAAAGTCTATAGTTCCTTCATCTGATAATTCATACATTGGGAAATCTACTATAAAACAGAACTTATATACACCTTTTTCTATTAAATCTAACCTATTACCTAATTCAATTCTTACTAATCCTGCTATTTTTTGCGCTTTCGCAAATTCATCTGCAATAAAGAATATACTTGATCCTTTTTCTACACCTATTTCACTTTGTAGTTTTTCTTTTATATCTTCTGTAATAAATTTTGCTATTCCTCCTGAAATTGTTCCATCTTCTTCAAATTTTGTCCATGCTAATCCTTTTGCTCCAACTTCTTCTGTTGTTGCAAATTCTCCCATTTTATCAAAGAATTTTCTTCCTTGTTTTGCTCCATTTGGAACTACAATTGCTTTTATTGTTTTATTTTTGAATGCATTAAAATCTGAATTTTCAAATAATTTTGTTACATCTTGGATTATTAATGGATTTCTTAAGTCTGGTTTATCTATTCCGTATTTTTCCATTGCTTCTTTGTATGGAATACGTATAAATGGTCCTTTATCTACTTTCCAATTTGTATGTTTTTCAAATGTATATGGTACAACTTCTTCTATTACTTTAAAAACATCTTCTTGTGTTGCAAAACTCATTTCAAAATCTAATTGATAAAATTCTCCTGGCGCTCTATCAGCTCTTGGGTCTTCATCTCTAAAACAAGGTGCTATTTGATAATATTTATTAAATCCTGATACCATTAACAATTGTTTAAATTGCTGTGGTGCTTGAGGAAGTGCATAAAATTCTCCTGGATTTAATCTGCTTGGAACCAAAAAGTCTCTTGCTCCTTCTGGTGATGAATTAGCTAAAATAGGAGTTTGAATTTCTGCAAATCCTAATTCATCCATTTTATCTCTTAAAGTTTTTAATATTTTTGATCTAAGTAATATATTGTTGTGTAATTTTTCATTTCTTAAGTCTAAAAATCTATATTCTAATCTTAAATCTTCTCTTACTTCTTGATCTGTATTTATTTCAAAAGGAAGTATATTCTTACATTTTCCTAATACTTCTATCTCTTTTGCGATAACTTCTATTTCTCCTGTTGGAATTTTAGTATTTTTACTACTTCTTTCCACAACTTTTCCGTGAAATGTGGATACAACTTTCTGTATTTAGTTCTTTTGCTTTATTTTGTAGTTCTTCGTCACTTATAACAATTTGAGTAATTCCAAATTCGTCTCTTAAATCTATAAATATCATTCCACCCAAATCTCTTATTTTTTGTATCCATCCAGAAAGTTCTACAATTTCATCTTTATTTTTTATATTTAATTCTCCACAATTTTTTGTTCTATACATTTTTTCCTCCATTATAAATGTGCTATTATGTATTATATAATAGCACATTTTAATATAAATATCAATTATTATTTTGTTATATCTTCTCTCTCTGCTTGATTTTCTCCTTTAGTTATAAAAACTTTTTCATATGCTTGTTTTAATTCGTAAAATCTTACTGCAAAAAAGTCTTTGTACCTTTGCTTATATTTAACTGGTATTTTAGTATTAGTTTCCTCTTCGGAATCTTTAAAAGCTTCTTCTATATTAAATTTACTTATAACTTCTTTTATATACATTTCAAACCAATCTTCATCTTTATATTGTTTCATAAATTGTTCCATGCTATTAAAACTTCCATTATCAGTAGTTCGCATATGTTTTGATAATTTTCCTATATCACAACTACAATCTAAATCATAAAGTGGTGCAATTCTTGCTGAATTCAATCTAAAATTCACTAATATTCCCCAATTATGGTTATTCTCATCAAATTGTTTTATGAATTTATTAAAAAATGACTGTTTTATAAAATCTTTTTTTATATTTTCAATATCTTGATTATAATATCCTTTTTCAATTAAATAATCTTCTGTAGTATCTAATAACTTTTGAATATTTAATTCACGTATACTTTCACCCATTCTTTCTAATATGTCTTCTCCATGAATTAACTCTTCGTCTTTTCTCTTAAAGTCTATAGTTACTATTTTCTTTCCATTTTTTCTATCTTTGTCTTTAGCTATATAATATTTTGCACTTTCATTTCCTAATTGTTTAGCTATTTGTGGTAATAATATATTGTTATAAATTGCTATATAATAATCATCAATACTTAATCCTCTATAAATATCACCAAAAGGTCTCTTTAATAATACCATTGTTTCATTATCCTTAAGCATGTTCCAATCTAAACAATTAGTATAATTATCTACATCAATAGTACTTTTCCTTAAAATGCTATTCTCTATCAAAATTTCGCCGTCTTCTGACCAACTGAAATATTTTTGTGTATTTTCATTACTTATACTTACTTGATTTTTACTTAAATAATCTTCATATTCTTTTTTATCTTTAAAAAACATATTATCTCCTTTTATCTTCATTTCATATTATGTATATTAAATCATATTTTTAATAATATTACAAGTTGAATTTTATATTGAATTTTTATTATCTTAGTGATATTATATTTTCAAGATAATAAAAGGAGATTGATTATGACAAATAACACTTTTGATTTTTATGATAAGACTAGTTTAAAATCATATAATTTAGATGAAAGTATGAGATATCAATTAAATATGCTAGGAAATTTAGATGTATTTACGCGTAAACACTGCGAAAATGTAGCAAGTATAACTTGTCGTTTATGCGAACGACTTCACTGTAGCAAAGGATTTACTGAGTATTGCACAATATGCGCTTATCTACATGATATTGGCAAACTATTTATACCTTCAGAAATCTTACAAAAGCCTGGTAAATTAACTGATGAAGAATATGAAATAATGAAAACACACACTACTTTAGGACATAAAATGTGTATGGATGATTTAAAATTAAGACCTTATGCTGCTGGACCTTTATATCACCATGAAGCTTTAAATGGAAGTGGATATCCAAATGGACTTGTAAAAAAAGATATTCCATATGAAGGACAAATTATTCGTGTTGCTGATGAATATGATGCAATTGTTAGTAAAAGACAATACAAATCACACATTGGTATATCTGATACACTAAAAATACTAATAGAAAATGCTATGCCCTCAGCTTCTTCTAAAGGCTACAATTCATCAGGAATTATAAAAGACCCTAAATTAGGAAAAAATAACCCTATTATTGTAAAAGCATTACTTAAAGTTGTTATAGAAGATATAGAATATGAAATCTATCTTACTCAAAGTTATGTTGAAAACTTAAAAGAAAACATAAAACGAATTGAACAAATTTATAAATATAAAGAAAAAATGGATAATGCAAAAAAAGAAAAAGATAAATCTTATTATTTAGAGGGAATAAAAATGCTTTTAAAACCTGACGAAACTATTGAAGGTATTCCAACAATATATGAAGAATATAATGAAGCATATAAGTCAAGAAAAGCTATTATTGATAATTTGTTTAATGAAATAAAAATAATAAAAAAACTTAAAGTTTAAATAAAATTGCCATCAGTTCCGGGTTTAAATTGCAAAGTCTCAAGAGGATATATTCCCTTGAGACTTTGCAATTTAAACCCGGAACCGATGGCAATTTTATTCTCCTAATCCAAAACTTACTCCTAATGCATTATTAACCTTATCTATTATATTTTCATCATCAATATGGCCTATTTTTTCTTTAAGTCTGCTTTTATCTATAGTTCTTATTTGTTCAGTAAGCACTACTGAGTCACTTTTTAGTCCACATGATTGAGAGTCTATTTCAATATGCGTTGGCAATTTGTTTTTTCCAGTTTGTGAAGTTACTGCTGCTGCAATTACTGTTGGACTATATTTATTTCCTAAATCATTTTGTATAATTAAAACTGGTCTTATGCCTCCTTGTTCGGAACCTACTACAGGACTTAAGTCAGCATAAAACATATCACCTCTTTTAATTTGCATTTTTCTTCACTCCTACTATTAGTATATTGTCAAGTATGTTTTATTTTAAATATTAGTTGAAGTAAAGAAATAATCTTTTAATTCAAACTATTTACTTTTACCTCATTATATATTATGTAAATAGTTGAATTTTTGTTAGTATCCTTTATTTCCATTTTTATTGGATTTGCAGTTTTTCTATCTATGTATAATTTCTTATGTTTAGGATTTTTGTTATTACTATTATCTACTGTTTCTAATATTAATTCATCATTTTTCTCTGAGAATTTTGATTCATTGTTGTTTTTATAATTTTCAATAAAAGAGTCTAAATCTAAAATATTATCTGATAGATAAGCGTATTTCTCTAGTATTATATTTAAGTTTAAGTCTGTATTTTCTATTCTTAAATTATCATTTTCTTTTGTTATTCTGACTCCCTTGATATTATTTGGTTCAATTATTTCTTGTGTAATTATTCCAGAGTTTTCATATTTTTGTTTTATTTTATATTTATTATTGTTTTTATTACTATTAATTTCTACATTAATCTCTGCTTCATATGAGTTAATATTTAAAATATAATTTACAACATCTTGACTACTACTATTATTACCAATTTTCATATTTTTAGCCTCTTTATTATTAAAAAACATTAAAAATATTGAAATTCCTAAAATAATTAGAATTAAAATTATTAAAAAAATCTTCTTTTTATTCAAAATAAACCTCCATCTATATAAAAAATAGTGAATTATTATTATAATTCACTACATTATTATTCTATAAGGTTTTAAAATATTCTTCTAATTGATTTATTAATTCTTCTTTTGATTCTATTTGATTCATATTTTTTCTAAATTCACTTGAATTTTTTAAATTCTTTGTATACCATGAAATATGCTTTCTAAGTTCTTTTATCGCTATGTCTCCTTTTTCTTGTACAGCTAATTCTATATGTTGTTTTATTGTTTGCAATCTTTCCTCTTTTGTTGGTGGCTCTAACTTTTTACCAGTCTTTAAAAAATATTCTATTTCTCTAAATATCCATGGATTTCCTAAAGCCCCCCTGCCTATCATAATTCCATCTACTCCAGTATCTTGAAACATTTTTAATGCTGTTTCTTCATCTATAACATCTCCATTTCCTATAACAGGAATATCTACATTTTGTTTAACTTGTTTTATTATTTCCCAATCTGCATTTCCAGTATAAAATTCGCTTCTTGTTCTTCCATGTATAGTAATAGCTGAAATTCCTACCTCTTGTGCAATTTTTGCTACATCTACTGCTACTACATGGTCATTATCCCATCCTTTTCTTATCTTTACAGTTACTGGCACTGATGAATTTTCCACAACTGATTGCATGATTTTTTTTGCTTTTTCCAAGTCTAATAGCAATTTACTTCCATCTCCATTTTTAACAACTTTTGGAGCTGGACATCCCATATTTATATCAATGATATCAGCAAACTCGCTAATATTTTTAGCTGCATATCCCATCGCTTCTTCATCACTACCAAAAATCTGAAAACTTATAGGTCTTTTTTCTCCTTTAGTATTTAGTAATCTTTTAGTTTTATTGTCATTATAAAACATTGCTTTACTGCTTGCCATTTCTGTGCATACCATCCCAGGATTATACTTTTTGCATATAATTCTAAAAGGCAGGTTAGTTATACCTGCCATTGGTGCTAATATTAAATTATTTTCAAGTTCTACATTTCCTATTTTTAATTTTTTTAGATACATCTTATTCCTTCTTTTTATTTAACAAATATAGTTTTTTGTCTTTTACTACTTATATTAGCTAATAGTCCTACGCAAATAAAATTAGTAATTAATGAACTTCCCCCATAACTTATAAATGGAAGTGGAACTCCTGTTATTGGTAATAGTCCCATTACCATTCCTATATTTTCTATCATATGAAATAGAAATACTCCGGCAATTCCAGTAGCAATTAAAGAACCTAATTCATCCTTTGCTGTCTTAGCTATATATATACATTTATTTATAAAAAATATATACATTATTATTACTACTCCTGATACAACAAATCCTAATTCTTCTCCTATTACTGCAAAAATAAAGTCAGTAGTTTTAGGATATAAAAATCCTAATTGTGTTTGATTTCCTTTTAAAAATCCCATTCCTGTCAATCCACCAGCTCCTATTGCTAATTTAGATTGAATTATATTATATCCTGCTCCTCTAGGATCTGATTCCGGATTTAAAAATATATCAATTCTTGTTTTCGCATGTTCTGGTAATACAAAATTATATAATAATGGTACTGATACTATTATTAATAATATTATTGAAATAATATATCTTTTGTCAATTCCCGCAGCAACAAGCATTAATGCAGTTGCAACTAAAAAAGCTGCTGCTGTTCCATAATCAGGTTGTTTTATTATTAATAATATCGGAACTCCAACAATTGCAAAAACAATTGCAAGTTTAGATATCTTATTTATTTCTTTATTTCCTTTTTGTTTTATTCTAGTTATTGCTAAAGCTAAAAATAATATTACAAAAACTTTAGCAAATTCTCCTGGTTGGAAAGAAAAAAATCCTATATTAAACCAGCTAGTAGCTCCATTTACAGGCGTTGTAAATAACACACCTATTAATAGCAAAATAAAAATTCCATATATAATAGGTGCTACTTTTGCCATTGTTTCATAGTCTATTAGCATTACAATAATCATTATAACTAAACTAACAGCAAGCCATATACATTGTTTATTGAATTCATCATGTTCTGTTTCCTGAGTTGCAGAAAATAATGCAACTAGCCCTATTATACAAAGGATAATTGCAATTATTACTACACTCCACTCTATATTTTTAAATTCCCTTTTTCTCATTAAACCATCTCTTTTTCTATTCTATTTTTCTGATTTAATTTCATCTTCTGCTTCATTGTTCTCTTCGCTTTTATTATCTTCTGTTTTTTTATTGTCTTTATCGTTACTTTTTTGCTCTTTGTTCTCTTCTTTTACAACATCTTTTTCTTCTTTGTTTTTAACATCTTCTTTTTTATTATCTTTATCTTCTTTTTGATTAGATTTCTCTTCTACCTTTTTGTTTTCTTTTTTTGCTTTTTCAATTTTTTCAGTTTTTTTGTTTTCCTCATTTTTAGCACTATCTACACTTTTTTCTACTTTTTTAGTTTCATGTTTTATATTGATTATTGGTATATTTGCATATAAAGCAGGAGCACCATTTGTGCCATCTTCATTTTCTTTATTTGTTAGTCTAACATCTATTGCTCCCTCATCTACATCTATGTATTTTTTTATTACATCTATTATTTCTTGTTTCATAAGTTCTAAGAAATCAGCTGAAACATTTGCCCTATCTTGCATTAATACTAAGTGTAATCTTTCTTTTGCTGCTTCTTTTGAATTAACTGTTGCCTTTTTTTCTTTTTTGTTTAATTTTTTAAAAAGATTCATTATGCTCTCAAACATTGTATTTATTTCCCTCCAAATTGTTTATTATTTCTTAAATAATCTTTTTAGCTTTGCAAAAAAACCGTCTTCTCTTCCTGGTATTGTTACCTCAATTTTTTCGCCTAATATCCTTTTTGCTATTTCTAAATATGCTTTTCCTGATGGTGCTTTTTTATTTTGTATTACTGGTTCTCCCTTATTTGTTTGAGTTATAATATATTCATCATCTGGAACTACTCCTATAAGATCTATTGATAGTAAATCTACTATATCATCTACATCCATCATTTCACCTTTTTTTACCATGTTAGGTCTTATTCTATTAATTACTAATTCTGGATTTCTTATTTCAGATGATTCTAAAAGTCCTATTATTCTGTCAGCATCTCTTATGGCAGAAATCTCTGCTGTTGTGACAACAATTGCACGATTTGCTCCTGCTATTGCGTTTTTGAAACCTTGTTCTATTCCTGCAGGACAATCTATAAGTATATAGTCAAATTCTTCTTTTAATTTATCAACTAATTTTCTCATTTGTTCTTCATTTACAGCGCTTTTATCTCTAGTTTGTGCGGCTGGTAGTAAATATAAGTCTTTAAATCTCTTATCTTTTATTAGAGCTTGTCTTAATTTACAATTTTCTTCTACAACATCAACAATATCATATACTATTCTATTTTCTAGTCCCATAACTACATCTAAGTTTCTAAGTCCTATATCTGTGTCTATTAAAGCTACTTTTTTACCTTCTAAAGCTAAACTTGAACCCAAATTGGCTGTTGTTGTTGTCTTTCCTACTCCACCTTTTCCTGATGTTATAACTATTACTTCTCCCATAATTTTCCTCCTTAGGATTTTAAAAAGCTTATTTTTAACATCTATATGATATAACGAAAACGGCAAAAAGTCAATTGATTTTATACCAAAATAACAAAAATATTACTAAAATATTACAATTTGTTTACAAAGCCTCTTTTTTATGTATATATAAAAAAGAATAGTTCTATATTAATAAAATCAAAAGAACTAAAATTTGAAAAATAAATTTTAGTTCTTTTGATTTTAAATATTTTAATATAAGGTTGTTCTAAAACCACAATTTTCATAACTTCCACTTCTATCTTTGCTTTGACGTGAATAAGCACTAAATACTGAACCTGATATTCCAGAATATCCTCCTCTTATAGTACATGGATTAGAACCATCAGTTGTTTGCTCTAATGTAAATTCAAACACATTTCCTGCTAAATCATATATATTTAATGCACAATTTCTGATTGTTGCTCCTGTTGTTATTAATACATTAGACACAACATTAGTCTTTGTATAATTTTGGCTAACTGCCGTATAATTTTTTCCTCCATCTACAGAATATGAACCTTCATATATTGTGAAAATAGCGTCTTGGTAATTTCCCCATGTTGTAGAGTTCTCTTTAATTAAATTTTTTGTTTTTCCATTGTTTTCTTCTATAAATTTAAGTGTTAAATCCCATTGAATTCCAAATAACAAGCTACTTGTTAAATTACTTGATTCCATGTTTGTTGACAATTGCTGTGCTTGAGCACATGTCACATAAATATATGGATACATATCTGCTTTACTTCTAGGTTTTTTACTTGTACTTGTTGATGTTGCTATTGTATCAGCACCTATCTCATATTGGCTTATCCAAAATCCACCTTTCTCATATACGCTTCTTAACATTCGATTTTTCAAATTAAGATATTCTGTTGAATTTTCTATTCCACATCCGCTATACCAATTGTCTGAATAATTATCGGCTCTGTAATCTTTAGCATATTCTTGCATGTCTTTTTCTATATTTTCATAATCTTTTTCTGATTGAGCTGTATCATATATTGTTTTTGGTACTTCTACCCAAACATATCTATCATCTGTATTATTATTTTTTATTACTAACCCCTTGCTTATTTCGTCTTCTCCTTTTACCTGACTTACACAAAATCCACTAGGTATTGTTATTGTTTTTCCAGTTTTATCTTTATATTTAAATTCACCATCACCTTTAGTTGACCATTTTTCGTCTAATGGAATATAAACTACACTATTATTATTTTTATAGTACCCTTTATATGCATTTACACTATTTATAAATTTTTCTGTTTCATTAGTATTAATATTAATTCCTTCTGGTACAGATGTAATTATCTCATTTACATTTGTCCATATATAAATATTGCCTTCATTATCTTTAATTTGAATCTCATTGTTCTCTGTTTTTCCTATATATGTATACCTATCTGGTACTTTTATATTATCTATATATTTTATATCTACTGCTTCTTTGTCTACTTGATCTGATGTATAATTTGTATAATACATTTCTCCATCTGATTTTATCCCTTTTACATAAAAAATATTATGACTTGTTTCATTTATTATATAAATATCTTTTAATGTGTTTTTATCTGATGTGTTTTTTATATTTTTAAAATCCTTTCCATATGTTAAAGTCAAGTTTTCTAGTGATGACAAATCAATTATATAAAATTTTCCTTTATCTACAGTTGCACTTATTAATCCAGCATCTTTAATTTCATTTATATTTGTATATTCTTCATTTATTATAGGTAAAGTTCCATATTGATTATAATATGCAGATATTTTATCACTTAAATTTTCTATATCGTTTTGCATATTTTTTAATTTTTCAATTCCTAAGTTGTTCTTAACACTATATATAGTTACATTACTCACTATAAGTAATACTATAATAGTTACTATTAAAGTTACCAAAGTAACACCTTTTGAATTTTTCAATTTATTATTCATCTTTTGCTATCTCCTTTATCTTTAGTATTAGTTTACTATTTATTCTAATTATTTTCAATAGTTTTTTCTACTAAATAGTAAATTTTATTTCTTCTTCTATATATTAAATCTTGCTTTATATACATTGCCCAAAGGCAAACTATAATTAAAAATATTGAAATATTTTTAAGAGAATATACTAATATACTTCCTACTAATGTTAATAAAACTAGACATACAAAAGAAATACTGTTTATGTATTTTTCTGCTTTTCTCTTTCCAAATTGTATATGTAATATTCCATTAAGAATTCTTCCTCCATCTAATGGATATATAGGCAATAAATTAAATAATATAAGTAATATATTAGAATATATAATTAATAGCTTATTAAATACTCCCATTTCTATTTTCCATATTGCTAGTATTATAATAGCATTAGTAATAGGTCCTGCTAAAGCTACTATGATTTTTTTTATTTCTAACAAATTTCCCTGTTTTATTTTTTTGTTATAATCATCATATAATATTTTAAAAGAAATACTTATCCCATATGGTTTTATTTCCATTTTTTCAGGTTTCATTCCTAAAAGTACCCCTGCTAACAAATGACCTAATTCATGAATAATAGCAAAAAACATTATTGTTGCATAAACTTCTATTTGTCTTGTTAGTAAAAATATAATTAAAAATATAAAAATTTTTAAATCAATTTTAAATTTCATCTAGGTCTCCTTTATAATTCTAAAATAGTTTGCGGATCAATCGTTTTTTCTGATAACCTTATTTCAAAATGTAAATGTGGTCCGTGTTGAATTTCCAGTTGAACCTACTTCTGCTATTTCTTGCCCTTGTTTTACTTGATCACCTTGTTTAACATACAATTGATTACAATGAGCATAAATTATACTTACTTCTCCAATTTGAACTTTTAAATGTTTTCCATAATCACCCTCTTCAGAAGATAACACAACTTCTCCATCAGTAGCTGATTTTATTTTTGTTCCTATATTAGCTGCAATATCTGTGCCTGTGTGATTTTTAGGCACATTACCTGTTGCTTGCTCTCTTTGTCCATATTTCGAACTTATTATTCCTTCTATTGGTTTTATAAATGTAGTTGTACTCTTTATTGTTTGAATTTCTTTGTCAGCTTCAGACATCTGATTATTTTGTTGTTCATTAGATTCCTGATTTGTATTTTCTTCTTGTCCTACTTCTATATTTTGATCATTATTTTCTTCTGAACCTCCAATTGATTCTTCTGGGGCCTTCTCGCTTTCATTTTTATCTTTATTCATAAAAGTTAAAATCTGATTTTTTACATCTTCATACATTTGTATAAAATTAGTATCATAAGAAAGAATTTCATCTGTTTTGTTTATAAAATCCTGAGAAAACGGGAAATTATTATTCTGTATAATGTAAATAATTATATATATTGACATACATACAATTATTTGAATTATCATCTTTTTTAACAATTTTACATCTTTCTTTTCATTCACATTTACTTTGGCTATAGTATTTGAAATACCATGTCTTCTTTCATATATTTCTTCTGCCCTTTTTATTTTATCTTCTACGCTCATTAGTCTTTCCATAAAAAAACACCTCTTCCTTAGTTTCTTTTAAACTATATGTTGGAAGAAAGTGTTTTATGAATTATTTAATAATTAGCATTATGAATTGTATAAACATTATAACACTTGAAATATATGCATAATTTTTTAATCTGATGTATTTTCTATTTGCTTTTAATTTATCTGATTTGTTTTTATTTGGATCTTCAATATTTGAAATGTAATTGGATATTACCATTTCAGCTTCTTTTAGTACATAATCTTTGTTTTTTTTACTTGTATTACAAGTTTCTGCTTTTTTGTTTTTTTCTATTTTTTCAAGTTTCATGGCAGCTTTATTTGACTTTAAAATCACAAATGCTTCTTCAATAAAATTTGAAGGTAAATTTTTTAATACTACAATATTCTTTAAGTTACTTTCTCTCATTTAGACCTCCTTGGATTTATGTATTTATATTATTCTTTCCAAGAATTTCTAATTTATACATTTTGATATATTAAATTTACCTTCAATTTTTTAAAACTTCTATTAATAATTTTTGAAGATTACTAGCTTGTGCTTCATCAAATTCTTCGCCTGTAATTTCATTATTAGAAATTATCCTAATTCCTATGCAAGGAATTTTATATTTATTACATGTTGTATAAACTCCTATACTTTCCATATCTTCACACAAATTGCCAAAAGTATTATTTATCCAATTTATTCTGTCTATTTCTCTATTAAATACATCTCCGCTTCCTAAAGTTCCTATAAATACTTTTCTTTTATAATTTAAAAATAATTTTTCTTTAACACATTTTAACAAATTATCATCTGCATTTTGAACCTGCTTAGCTCTTTTATCTGGTTCCCATTCAAACGGATTTGTTCCTTCATTTTCACTTTTCGTAGGCATTGAATACGAATTAATATTACAACATTTTTCTCCAATAACAATATCACCTATATGTATATCTTTCTTATGTGCTCCTGCAATACCTTGATTAATAATCACATCTGGTTTAAATCTTGAAATTCCTATACTAGTAGCAATTGTTGCATTTATTGTACCTATTAACGTTTTAGATATTATTATAGTTTTATTTGATATAGTCCCTTTGTAAAATTCATATTCAGCAATTGCAATTTTCTCTTTTTCTTTTAATTGATTAATTAAGTATTCGATTTCAATATTCATTGCTCCTTGTATTAAAATAACCTTATATTCCATGTATTCTCACCCTTTTTATATTCTATACTATATAATATTCTTTATAAGAAAACAAGCAAATAAAATAAAATTTGCATATTTCGATATATTATAGCAAAATTTAAATAATTGTATTATAATGTAAACAATAATGTTTCAAAGAGCAAATAATATGATTATTAATAAAAAACCAATTATAGGAATTGTCTCAAAACATTTTATGAAAAAAGAAACAAGACCTAACATGTATATAAGAGATGAAATTAAACAGGCTATTTTTGATAATGGTGGAATTGCTATTGGAATATTATTGCCCAAAGATGAAAAAGATGATGTTTCAGATGAATGGAAAGATAATTTAAATAAAGACGAATTTAATAATTTAATATCACAAATAAAACTATGCAATGGAATAGTCTTCCAAGGTGGTGGTGCTTGTGATAATTATGAAATGATTGTTGCTAAATATTGTTACGATAATGATATCCCAACTATCGGAATTTGTTGTGGACAAAATGTTATGGTTAGAGCTTTAGGTGGAACTACAAAATTAATCCCAAATCCTGAAAAACATAATGATATATATAGCACTTATGTTCATACAGTAAAATTAGATACAAATTCAAGACTCTATAAAATCATAGGCAAGACAGAAATAGAAGTTAATTCTAGACATAAAAAACAATAGATAAACATCCAAAATCAAATATAAATTGTTTATGTGATGATGGATACATTGATGGAGTAGAAGCTCCAAATAAAACTTTCTATATGGCCTTTAGATTCCATCCAGAAAGTTTATATAAAATTGATAAAAATAATAATAAAATATTTGAAGAATTTATTAAAACTTGTAATGAGGTAATAGATGAAGAAAAAAATAACATTTAAAGAAATAATAAAAACATTTATATTTGTTCTGCCATATATATTAGTAGAATTTACAAATACATTATTAGTAACAATTGATAAATCCATATCAAACTCAATTGGAAAAACTGCTATTATTGTGTTTTCCTCTTTCTTTACACTAAATTGGGCTATAAATACTATACAAGCTTGTGTATCAAATGCACATACTATTTGTCTAGCTAGAGATAAACAAAATGCAAAACAAATAAACAATTCAGCAATGTTTATAGAAATATTAAGCTCTGTAATAATTTCTATAATACTTTTTACTTTTTCAAAACAAATTACATATGTATATAATTTAGAAAACAATGCTAGAGAAATATTATCAATAATATTAAAATTAAAAGCTATTCAACTACCAATTCACTCAATTGGTTATGTTCCTAAAAATATATTAAAAATTGATACTAAGACAAATAAAATATGGATTGCAACAGTAATTTCGTCTTTAGTTAATATATTTGGAGACTTTTTAAGTGTAAAACTTGGATATAATGAAATTGGTATATATATTGCAACTATAATATCTTCTTTAATAAATTCTATATTATTATTAATTCTTTCTAAATATAAATTGTTTAAAATGTCTTTTGATTATATAAAACAAATTTTATACTTTGCCAAAGATCTAATATTTAATAAATTTATACAAAGGATTGTAAATATATATTATACACATGTTGCTAGTTCATTTGGAACAAGTATATATGCAATACATTGCGTATGTGGAACAATTATTGATACATTATGCGAGATAATTGAAGGATATTATTCTGGATTATTAGTTGAATATTCAAATGATATAGAAAATAAAAAAGAAAATTTATTAAATAAAGTAGATAATATTGAACTATATGGAATTATTTTTGCTACATTATTTATTCCTGTATTTATATATCCTCTATGGTTTGCTTTAGGAAAGTCCGTTCCTTGGAATAAATGCAATCCATATATATGGTTATATTCTATAGAATTTATAGCAACAGTAGCAGGATGTAATTATAGAGCTTATCTTTCAGCCAATAAAAATACAAAAGCTATTAGAATGATGGCTTTTATAGGTGGTTTATGTGTAAGAGTTCCTTTGTGTTATATTATATATAAATTTAATATAGGAATAATTGGATTATCTGTTGTATGTGGTATTGATAGAACTGTAAGAGCGCTATATTTAAGATTGTATATTAAATCAAAAAAGAAAATATTATTTACTTAATTCATATTATAACGAGAAAATGTTGGAACATCGATATTTTTTCGTTTTATAATACACATGCTCTTCTTTTCGTGAAAGCATTTGAAATTATTGAAAATCCCTATACGGCTACTGCCTCCTGCAAAGACTGTTTTATGTCTATCACATTCAATAGCGATAATCATGTATTGACGTTAAAATTGTACAAATAAAAAATATTATACACAAAAATATTATAAGATTATATCTTACAAAATTTATTAAAGTAATTCTATATTCTTCATAAACATTTTTTAGTCTATTTATAGTTTTTACATTTCTTAGTAATATGAGAATTTAATAATAAAGTTATCAAAAGGAACTTACCATTTCAGATAAGTTCCTTTTTTCTTTATTCAATTTTTATTCATTTGTAGGATGAGGATTAATATTAGTAATACGTCCTCCTCTGACAGTAAACTCTGTAGTATTATGTCCTTTGGCATTGTTTGCAGGTTCAACATCTTTGATCAATGTATCCCCATTACTTAATCCATAATACTTCTGGATGCCTCCATTATCTGTACGCTTGTAGTCATCCATGTCACCATTTGCTACACTTTTATCAAGCTGTTCGTTTGATACTGATGAAGGGCTCCATAATGTCATAATTCTACCTCCTAAAGCATTTGCTTTAATAGTACGTCTTTCTACAAGTTACGTTAATTATTCTATCACTTTCTTGATATTATGTCAAGCTTTAATATAAAATTATTATATGAACTCTATGTAGCAATACATTAAACCAAATATAATACATGGCTTGCAACAAATTACTAATCTTTCATATATTATTACTATATATAACCTATGAATATTAATTTATACAGCTTAAATTTTTCACTATATATACTCTCTTTTAGGCAACTCATTCTATCTCCTAATATTACTGCTTTATTTTCATCTAAGTTTCCAAACATAGAAAAGAATAATAAAACAATGGAAAATAATAAAATTCCATTGTTTTTTAGTATTGGAGGCGACACCCGGATTCGAACCGGGGATCAGAGTTTTGCAGACTCGTGCCTTAGCCACTTGGCTATGTCGCCATATCTAATTATATGTTCTATTTTTTTATATAGAACTTGGAGCGGGAAACGGGGCTCAAACCCGCGACCTCTGCCTTGGCAAGGCAGCGCTCTATCAACTGAGCTATTCCCGCATATCTTTATCTATACAATTATATGTTTAAGCATATAAAATAATACCAAAAATACGTTATATTGTCAAGTAATATAACGTATTTTTTCTATTGTTCTTTTTCTTCTTTTTTAGGTTTGTTCCAAGATATATAATCACATGAAGCCGGATTATTTTCACAAATATAATATTTTCTTCTTTTCTTTGTTTTTCTAACTTGTATTGTTCCTCCACACTTTGGACATGGTTCTTCTATTGTTTCTATAATAGGTTTTGCATTTTTACATTCAGGATATCCTGGACATGCTAAAAATTTTCCATATCTACCATATTTATATACCATCATTCTTCCACACTTTTCACATGGTACATCAGAAACTTCTTCAACCAACTCTACCTTTTCTAACTCTTTTTCTACCTTTTCTAATTCTTTTTCAAAAGGTCCATAGAATTCTCTTATCATATTTTTCCATGGTTCTTTTCCTTCTGCAATTTCATCAAATTCGCTTTCTATTTCTGCTGTGAATTCTACATTTATTACATCTGTAAAATTTTCTATTAATATTTTATTTACTATTTTTCCTAATTCTGTTGGTGCTAATTGTTTTTGTTCTTTTTCTATATATCTTCTATCTAATATAGTAGTTATTGTAGGTGAATATGTACTAGGTCTACCAATTCCTTTTTCTTCTAATGTTTTTACCAAACTTGCTTCTGTATATCTAGGTGGTGGTTCTGTAAAACTTTGTTTTGGATCAATTTTAACTAATTTTAACTCTTCTTTTTCTTTGATATCTGGAAGCATTCCTTCTTTTTCTTCTTCTTTAGAATCTGTTCCTTCTACATATAACGTCATAAATCCTTTAAATTTAAGAGTTTGACCATTTGCTTTAAAAGTATATCCATTTGCATCTATTGTTACTGACATAGTATCATAAATTGCTGCTGACATTTGGCTAGCCATAAATCTATTATATATAAGTTTATATAATTTATATTGATCTTTTGATAATGCATCTTTTATTTCTTCTGGATTTATATCAATATAAGTTGGTCTTATTGCCTCATGCGCATCTTGTGAATCTTTTTTTGCTTTATAATATCTATTTTCGTAATATTCATCACCATAATCTTTAGTAATTTGTTCTTTTGCTATTGCTCTTGCTTCTTCAGATATTCTTGTAGAATCTGTTCTCATGTAAGTAATTAAACCAACTGTTCCTTTTTCAGGTATTTTAACACCTTCATATAATCCTTGTGCTATTGTCATTGTTTTCTTTAAAGTAAATCCTAGTTTTCTAGATGCTTCTTGTTGCATTGTACTTGTTGTAAATGGTGGTGCTGGATTTCTCTTTTTCTCGCTTTTCTTTATATCATCTACAATATATTTAGCTTTTTCTATTGTATTTAAGATTTTTTGTACTTCATCTTCTGAATGAATTTCTTGTTTCTTTCCATTTTCTCCATAAAATTTAGCTTGGAATCCTTTTTTTGTTTCTTTATCTTGTAAATTTGCATATATATTCCAATATTCTTCTGGAATAAATTTTTCTATTTCTTCTTCTCTATCTACAATTAGTTTAACTGCCACAGATTGAACTCTTCCGGCTGATAAACCTCTTTTTACTTTTTTCCATAAAATTGGACTTATTTTGTATCCAACAATTCTGTCTAAAACTCTTCTTGCTTGTTGTGCATCAACTAAATTTAAATCTATATTTCTTGGCTCTTTTATTGCTTTTTTTACTGCACTTTTTGTGATTTCGTTAAATGTTACCCTTGTTATTTTTTCTTTCTCTTGGTTTAGTATATAAGCAAGATGCCAAGCTATTGCTTCTCCTTCACGGTCAGGGTCAGTTGCAATATATATTTTTTTTGCCTTTTTGGCTTCATTTTTTAATGATTTTATTAAATCGCCTTTCCCCCTAATATTTATATATTCAGGTTCAAAGTCATTTTCAATATTAACTCCTAATTTAGATTTCGGTAAATCTCTAATATGTCCCATAGATGCTACTACTTTAGTACTTCCACCTAAAAACTTTTTTATTGTATTCGCCTTTGCAGGTGATTCTACTATAATTAACTTATCGGCCATGTAATCCTCCTTAATGATATATTTACTAATCATATTCATTATACTATAGTATTTTAGAATAAATTTCCACAATTTGCAATAGAATTGTGGAAATTTAAACAACATATTATTTTTATGAGAATATAATTTTTCTTGATAGATCTGTTATTACGTCTTTTACTCCTATTGGAGTCACTTTATTATTTTTAAGAATTTCTAAAATATTATTTACTCTTTCTTCATCACTTGATAAATATTTTATTTCTTTTTCTTCTACCTTTATTTCATCTTTTGTATATTCTGTTTTTACTACATTTATACCAAATTTTGATATTTTATTATTTTTTAATATTCTTGCTTCGTTTTTTACTTTATAATATTCTAATTTAATTTTATGATCTATTTTTGATTCTTTTAGTTCTTTCTCATTTACAAAAGTACTTCCATATAAAGTTACCATTTTCTTTATTCCTCCTCTTTTGTTCAAGCTTTTTTATAATACTACTGTTATTCAAGGAATTCAAGCATTTTTCATCGCATTTTATATCATAAAATTTTATTTTTTTACATAATTTGATATATAGTTCAAAAATAACTTAATAATCAATTTTTTTCGATATTCTTTTCTCTCAATATATTTATTTTAATTTATTGTTTTAAGCTCTTTTTATATGTTTTATATTCTGGCATTATACTTTCTACTAAATCCCAAAAATCTTTTGAATGATTCATGTACTTTAAATGACACATCTCATGTAAAACAACATACTTTATAACGTCTTCTTCTTTAGTAGCCAATTGTTTATTAATAGTGATATTTTTGTTTGTTGAACAACTTCCCCATGCATATTTAATATCTCTTATTCTAACTTTATTTGGATATAAATTTAGTTTATCTGCATATTCTTTCACACTATCTTTTATTATATTTTCTAGTTTTTTTACTTCTTCTTTACTAATTGTTTTATTTATTTTCTCTTGTTTTTGGCTTTCATTTACTTTGTTATATATCCATTTAGCTTTTTTATTTACAAAATCTACTATATATTTTTCTTTAAGTCTTAAAGGAACTTTAACTATTACTTTTCCTTCTTTTATGTAAATATACATGTTTTTTATTTTTGCTCTTACTATTTCATATAATATTTTTTTGTCATTATATTCTACAAAATTCATATTTTGCTCCTTTGTCATATATTTTTATTTCTTATAAAATCTCCATTAAACTCATCTGATAATATATCCATGCTTATAATATCATAATATTTTCCATTTATATATTCACATTTTCTTCTCCTACCATATTCTTTAAAGCCACATTTTTTATAGCATTTCAAAGCTCTTGCGTTAAATCCCATTAAATCTAATTTAATATTATATAAATTTAAGTATTTAAATCCATATTCTAATATCAATTTAATTGCTTCTGTTCCATAACCTTTATTTCTAAAATCTTTATCACCTATAAATATTCCTAAAGTAGCAGTTCTATTATGCCAATTAATTTTTTCTAATGAAACTGTTCCTATCATTTTATTATTATCTAGTGTAACTATAACAAATGTTGATTCTGGACTATTGTTTTCTTCTAGATATTTCTTTTCTCCTTCAATTGTTATAAGCGTTCCGCTTCTTCCTAAATAATCTGTCGTCTCAAAGTCATTTAACCATTGAGTGAATTGCTCTACATCTTCACTATTTCTAGGTGATAAATATATTCTATCCCCTATGATCTTTTTAAAATACTTCATATTATCCCCTCCATTAAAAATCAAAAAACCTCACTTAAGAAATCTTTTATTAAGACTCCTCAAGCAAGGCTAACTTACTTTTCTGTGTAAACAACTATTGTTGTTTTTATATCGCTCGGTAAATACCTAGATATACTCCTAATATAGTTTTTATTTTAACATGCAATTTAGACTTTGTCAATTTCTTAAGGTTAAATTTATTCAACATAAAGAACTATCCTAAACCCAAGATTCCAAGTTGTAAACAATTGAGTCGAATAATTGCAATCTCTAAAATTAGCTGTATCATTAATACGGCCACCATAAGCACTTCCTCCACGAATAACACTATTTCCATCATTTATTTGTGGTACTTCTGTTGTCCATTCCCATACATTTCCGGCTATATCATATATATTTTTCTTTGCAGTATCACTGTTATTATTAATTATAAATTTTCCTGTTGGATATACCCATGCGTCATTTGTACCTTTAGTTACTGTTTCTTTTTTCCATTCGCTATTACCATTTCCTGAATGATACACTTCAAACTCTTGACTTGCAACATTTAGATAATTCCCCCAAGTTGCACAATTTGTGTCACATTCACTCCATCCTATATATTCACATATTACATCCCACTGTGTTCCTGTAATCAAACCACTTTGAAATGCAACTTTTCCATCTTGGCTTGACGCTTCTCCTTTTTTCCAATTATTTGCTATTTGTAATGCTTTTTCTTGTGTTATGTTCCTAACTGGCTCCGTGTTTTGTTTAGTTACTATATTGCTCTTCTTACTTTCCCAATAATTATTCAAAATATTTGTATTATTATCATTTCCTGTAACACTAGTAACTCCCGCAATATTGCTATGTTCTTCATTTTCTATTCCTGCCTCATATCTTCCTACCCAAAATCCTCCTGCATTATTTACTATTTGTGCCTCCGGCTTATCTGCCAATGCTTGCTGTACATTAGTACCTAAAATATTATTTACTTCTAAAACATCACCTTTTATGACTTCTTCTATTTTTTTAGAAACATTCTCATTAAAGGCTGTTGTGTAGCGATTATAACTACCAGACTTTTTAGTATATTTTGTTGAGTTTTCAACTGGTATCCATACAAATTCATTAGTTCCATCTGTTATTACATACCCTGTATTTACCGTTCCTGTTGTATACCAAAATCCCGTTGGTATGTGTTCTTCTGGGTGTTTTGCTTTATATTCTTGACTTTTTTCTCCCGAATTTTCTTTTTCTAGATTTCCTAATTTATCATTTTCATACTTTATTGTATATTTTTCTCCTTCTTTTGTTATATATGTTATAACACCTGAATTATATTTCATTGTTGCTTGTAATTGTGTTATTTCCTCTTTTCCTTCTATGGATATTCCATTCTCTATTTCTTCTGCTTTCCAATCTAATAATGTTAGTTTAATATCTTCTTTTATACTTTCCTCATTTGTTCTTTCTTTTGCTACATTTGCTTTATTTAATATTCCATTTTCTCCTGTTAGCATTGCTATACTCACTGATGCTAGTATTAAAAGAACTATTATTGTTATTACTAATGCTATTAATGTTATTCCTTTTATATTTCTGTTATCTTTAACATTGCTTATTTTTTTATTTTGCATATGTTTTCTCCTTTTCTTTTGCTTTAATTAATTAATATTATATACAATTTCACTTTTTCTTTCAAGCTTTTAATAATCTCTAGTTTCTTTCTAGTTTTCTTTTTTGTATCATATACGTAATTTTGCTTGTAAAATTAGATGGAGAAATTTTAGCTCCAAATCTTGCTAATTTAACATCTATTCCTGGTACAATATAAAATTTTCCTTGTTCTAATTTTTTTATAGCGTATTGTGCTACTTTTTCACTATTTGCTTCTCTCATATGAAATTTAACATTTGCTACCTTATTAAAGTTTGTATTTACTGGTCCAGGACATAATATGCTAATTTTAACATTAGATTTTTCTTTTTTTAACTCTTCCCTAATTCCTTCAGATAGTCTAACAACATACGCTTTTGTAGCATAATACGTGGACATTAACGGTCCAGGCATAAAACCAGCTATTGATGCCACATTTAAAATTTTTCCTTTTTCTTTTTTCTTCATATCTATTAAATATAATTTTGTCAAAATATGATATGCTATAATATTTGTTTTTATCATATTTATTTCTTTATTTAAATCAGTTTTGGCAAAATTTCCACAATCTCCAAAGCCAGCATTATTAATAAGAATATCAATATCTTTTACTTTTTCGTGAAGATTCTTACAATTTTCTTCTATTGATAAATCCATTGCATATATCTCTATTTTCACATTGTTTTTTTCTAATTCTTTTTTCACATTTTGTAACTTTTCTTCATCTCTTGAAACAAGTGCTAAATCATAACCTTTCTTACTTAATATTTTTGCAATATCTCTTCCGATTCCTGATGATGCTCCTGTAATTAATGCCTTCATAATATTCACCTCTTATTATATATTTTTAACAATTTTCTCAATAATATAATTAAGGCAGATTTATATCTGCCTACTATGTTTATTATCTTTTTTGACTATTTAAATATTCTATAATTTCATCCACACATTTATCTAACTCTATGTTTTGAAATCTCTTTTCTATTTTTGATTTTTTTATGTTTTCTTCTGAAAAATCTTTACTATCAGCGATAAACCTTCTACATAATTCTGTATATTTAGGTTCTTTTTGTTTCTTTTCTCTTTGAATCGCTCTTTCTAGTCTAATTCCATCTTCTACTTCTATATATATTGGAATTAACTCTTTTTTAAAATATTCTTTCATTTTGTTATATGATTCTAATGTTCCTAGCATAATTAAATCTTTTTTTGTATCAAATTGTTTATCTGCAATAGTTGCATAGGTCCATGGTCCATGTATTGTTTGATATGTTCTATATTCTATTAATTTATCCTTTTCTTTTCCATTTATATATTTTTGCATTTCATCATCTGTTATATAATTATATGTTTCTCCTGGTATTTCTCCTTCTCTTATTGGTCTTGTTGTATACATTACATATGTGTTTACTTCTAATTTATTTTTTATTATATTAAAAATTGTATCTTTTCCAGATGAACTTTTTCCCATAATATAAATTATATTCATATTATCACCTTAATCCTCTTTTTTCTCATTTTTTTCTTTTTTTACTTCTTCATTTTTTTCTAACATTTTATTTATTGTATTTAAAATATCATCTGAATTTTCATCAAAATCATCTTTTACTAAATTGAACATTTTCCTCTTCTCCTTCCGATTTTTATTATACTATTTTATTTTTCTAAATTCAATAATTTATCTATATGTTATGGACTTTTTGCGATTTTTATTATAAACTTATTTTAGTAATATAAGGAGGACTAAATGAAAGATAGTTTTAAAAAATATGCAGCAAATGAAAGTAATCCAAATTGGAATAACATTATATCAAGGTGTACACCTCTTTACAAAAGAGACAATGATATTAGAACAGAATTTGGTAGAGATTATACTAGAATTATACATTGTAATGCTTATAGAAGATTAAAACACAAAACTCAAGTATTCTTTTCTCCTGACAATGACCATATTTGTACAAGAATTGAACATGTTACACATGTAGAATCTATTAGTTATACAATAGCAACATATTTAGGATTAAATACAGAATTAACTAAAGCAATAGCAGTTTCTCATGACATAGGTCATAGTCCATTCGGTCATGTAGGTGAAAGAATTTTATCTAGTTTATCGCAAAAAGATGTTGGAACTACATTCTGGCATGAAAAAAATGGTTTGGATTTTGTAGATTATATTGAATTATTGGAAGATGATAATAAATATAAAAAGAACTTAAATCTTACATATGGTGTAAGAGATGGGATTATATCTCATTGTGGAGAAGTTAGTGAAAATGGTTTAAAACCTAGAACTGAATATATTAATCTTTCTGATTATAAATATCCTAATCAATTTGCCCCTTACACTTGGGAAGCTTGTGTTGTTAAGTTATCTGATAAAATCTCTTATATTGGTAGAGATATTGAAGATGCAATTACTTTAGGAATTTTAGATAATCACTTAGATGAATTATATAAATTATTAGATTCTAAATATACTAAAGATAAAATTAATAATACAATTATTATTAATTATTTAATAACTGATTTATGTGAAAACTCTTCACCAGAAAAGGGATTATGTTTTTCACAAGATGCTTTTAATTTAATTAATAAAATTAATGAATTTAATTATAAATATATTTATAATTGCCAAAGAATACAGCCATCAAATAGATATTTTAATATTGTTTTAACAGAAATATATTCTTTATTAAAATCAACTTTTGAACAAGATCATACATTAGAAAATGTTGAAAATTTAAATAAATTCTACCCTAAATTATATAAAAATTTCTTAAGCTTTTTAAACCATTATTTTGATTTAGGTAACAGAGAAAACTTAAAACTAAAAAATCAAATTGTATTTAATTTGAATAATGAAAAGGAATTTTATAAAGCAATTATATATTTTATCTCTGGTATGACAGATAACTTTGCAATTGAGATATACAATGAAATTATTGGATTTTAGGAGGTATTTATGGACAAAATAGCTATTATATCAGATGTACATGGAAACATAACAGCATTAAATACAGTTTTAAAAGATATCAAAAAACGTAATATAAATAAAATTTTTTGTTTAGGTGATAGTATAATAAAATGCGTTAATCCAGATTTAGTTATAGATAAATTGAAAAAAGTATGTGAAGTTATTTTACTTGGAAATTCAGATTATGCAATCTGCAGACCTGAAGTTAAAAACAAAAACTTTTGGACAAGAAATAAAATTGGTGAAGAAAGAGCAAATTTTATTGCAAATCTTCCTGTTTCTCATGAATTTTATATGAGTGGGCATTTAATTAGACTTTTTCATGCTTCACCTTTTAGCTTAGATGATATCTATAATCCTATGTTTTCAAACAAAGGAACTTCTTATCCAGGTAAGGAAATAGAAAATCCTTTAGACCTATTCAAAAACACGGAATTTATAGGTAAAACAGATAAAGATCCAACACCGGATATAGTCGGATATGGTCACATCCATACTCCATGTTTAGTAAGAATAAAAAACAAAACTTTATTCAATCCTGGTAGTGTTGGTGTACCAGTAGAAATGATGAATAAAGATATAGATGACAAAAGTAACAAATTTTCGACTCTTGCATCTTATATAATAATAGAAGGTAATTATAATTCTACAGAACTAGACTCTATATCATTTAATTTAGTAAGACTTCCTTACGATATAACTAAAGAACTTTCTTATCTAGAAAATTCAGATATTCCTAACAAAGAAATGATTATGAGAAGTTTAAAAGGAGCTCTTCCAACTGTATATAAAACCAATTAGGAGTTGAAATTATGTGTAAAAAATTAGAACAGGCAAAGGAAATTTTATCTACATATAACCAAGAACATTTAATATATTTTTATGATGAACTTAATGATGAACAAAAAGATATGTTATTAAATCAAATTATAAAAATAAATTTTGAAGAAATTACTACTTTGTATAATAACTCTATGAAAAATAAACCTTTTATAAAAAATTCAATTTCCCCTTTAGAGCATATTGAAAAGGAGAAACTTTCTTGTGATGAAATTACAGAATATACAAAATTAGGAGATTCTATAATTAGTTCTAATTCTTTTGCTGTAGTCACTATGGCAGGAGGTCAAGGAACTAGATTAGGATATAAAGGACCAAAAGGGACTTACGAACTTCAAACAAAACCATATAAGAAATCTCTATTTGAAATTCAATGTGATAATATAAAAGAAACTAATCACAAATATAATGTAACTATTCCTTGGTATATTATGACGAGTGAGGAAAATAATGAACAAACACAAAAATATTTTCTTGAACATAATTACTTTGATTATCCAAAAAATAAAATTAAATTCTTTACTCAAGATAAATTGCCTTTAATCACAACAAAAGGTAAATTAATTTTACAAGAACCTTATTTAATAAAAGAAGCAGCTAATGGTAATGGAAATGTTTTTCATTCTATGAAAAAACATAATATAATAACTGATTTAGAAAAAAATAATATTAAATGGGTCTCTTTTGGCGGAATAGATAATGTTTTATTAAAAAATGTAGATCCTTTATTATTAGGATTAACTATTAAAAATAATTATCAGATTGCTTCAAAATCAATTTTTAAAGAAGACCCTTTAGAAAAAACCGCTGTTTATTGTAAAAAATACAATAAACCTGCTATATTAGATTATGATAACATAGATTTAAAATTATCTATGTCAAAATATAAAAATGGAATGTTTAAATATAGAGAAGCAAATATGTTATCTCATTTAATGAGTATTGAAGCTGTAAAAAAGGTTTCTGATATTACTCTTCCATACCACAGAGCTTTTAAGAAAAATCCATTTGTTAACTCTGAAGGAGTTAAAGAAGTTCCAAGTAAACCAAATTCATTTAAATTTGAAAATTTCATTTTTGATGCTTTTTCTTATTTTGATGATATGCTTCTTTTAAGAGTAGATGCTAACAAAGAATTTGCACCTATAAAAGACTTTACAGGAATTTATAATCCTGAAACAGCTTTAGAAAAATATAAAAAACTTCACTAATTTTTGCTTTTAGTGAAGTTTTTTCTGTTTAAATATTTGAAACCACTATAGGGTAATATATATGTAAATAAAGGATGTTTATACTCTTAAATTTATTCTTTTTAACTTTTTTGGATTTTTTTGAACTATAATTCTTAGAAATCAATTTTTAAAATTGTCATTTTATTTGACTGTAATTTTTTATAATATATATTAAATAATGGGGGAATTACTATAGTGGTCTCAAATATTTAAACAGATTTTTAATTTTTGTTAATATAATTATAGATTAAGATTTAAATTATTAATGAATAAAAATTATTAAATTGAAATTATCTAAACGACAATTGGAATTATATACCAATTTACATTTTTTGTCAATATTTTTTTGAAATTACTATAAAAATTTGCGAATTAAGAATAAAATTAAAAGGTTTTTTCAATAAATTTGCATACTGTATATAAAAAAACATAGCATATTATAATAATACACTATGTTTTGGATTTATTTATCATTTATTCCATAAGAATTTGTTACAGGGTCTCTAAATAAATTTACCTTTGGTGGAAAATAAGTACATAATACAAAACAAGAAAATAAAAACAATAGAATAATCCCAGACAAAACTAAGGTTTTTATATCTGATTCATTTTTTCTTTTCATCAATTTATATGCTATGTACTCTCCTAATACTATACTTATTATAAATATTAATATATCTATAATAAAAGCATTTGTTCCTATTATTCCTGTATAAGTAAAAAACGAAATAACAACAAAACATATAGCTATAAAAATTCCTATTGTTTTTGCTTCTAAATAATTTTTTGTTATATTTTTAACAAAAAAATATTCAATAATTCCAACTATCAACATCGGAAAAAATATTAATTTTAAATGTTCCCATACACTTTCATTTACAGCACTAAAAATTGCTACAAATAAATTTCCATTAGACCATTGATATGTAAAGTGTAATAATGTACCTAAAATTATAGAAATAACTGTTACTAATATCTCTATTTTTAATAATTTGGTCATTTTTATTTCTTTTGCATTTTTTATTTTTTCTCCTATGTAACTAATTTTTGATAGTTCCATATATTATTCCTCCTATTAAAATATATTATATTTGTAATAAATTATTCTATTTTAAGGAATATTTATAACTTTTTTTCATATAATACAATATAAATACTGCAAAACTATTGACAATACTTAATTTAAGTAGTAAAATAAATATTGCAATTGACATCGCGGGGTGGAGCAGTTGGCAGCTCGCAGGGCTCATAACCCTGAGGTCGAAGGTTCGAGTCCTTCCCCCGCAACCAAATAAAAAAACACCATTACAGGTGTTTTTTTTATGAAATATTTTTTAAAATTATATTTAAACTAATCTAATCCAATAAACATTTGTACAAAAATTTTTCCATATATAGAACTATCAACCACACTTATTCCTGTGTATGTAAATTGTTCATCTAATATATTATTTTTATGACTTTCTGAATTTATCCATGCCTCTACAGCTTTTTTTGAATTGATATTCCCTGCTAAATTTTCTCCTGCAACTTTGTAATATACTCCATTTTTATCTAATAAATTTGTTAGAACCCCAAAATTTGGAGATATATGAGAAAAATAATTGTTTTTTTCTAGGTCTTTTGCTTTTATCTTTGCGGTCTCTTGTAATTTTGAATATATTTTTAAGTCTTCCAATCCATTTTCATTTCTATATTTATTTATTAAATTTAATACTTCTTGTTCTTCTTCATTTAATTCGCTTTGATTATCTTCTATAATAGAATCTTTACTTGCCTTTATATCATCTTTTTCTGTTTCTTGCAATTTATATATTGAAAAAGATATTGTTTCAATTAAAAAAATAAATACAATAAAAAATAAAATACCAATTTTTACTTTGGATATTTTCATATTAACACATCCTTATTTTTTTATTATTTTTTATCAGTTTGTGTTTTTTATTAAATTTTATCCTTTGTTGGTATTTATAATTCTCTCTTTTTAAGACTTTTGTATTATATCACATTTTTTAAATTATGTCAACCTAAGATGCTGTTAAGCAAACTAAAAGGAATGTCGCCTGTTCAATACAGACAACATTCCATGTTAGTAGCCTAATTTATACTGTCCAACTTTTTGGGTTCAGTACAAATATTTAATTCTCTTTTTTATTTTAAAATTCTATATATTTAGTTGGATCTAAATCGTTTCCGTATCCACTTGCTTTTCTTATTTCAAAATGTAAATGATGTCCTGTTGTATTTCCTGGATTAGGGTCAGACTCCGGATCTCCTCCCTCTAGTCCTATTACTTGTCCTTGTTTTACACTTTCACCTGCTTTTACATTAATTTTTGATAAATGAGCATAGAAACTATATATTGTTTCCCCATTAACAACATGTTTTATTTCTACACAATTACCAAATCCATTTTGTACTCCTGCAAATGTTACTTCACCGTTTGCCACTGCTAATATATTTGTATGCCACATTCCTGCTAAATCTATACCTGTATGTCTTTTTACCTCTCCAGTTGTTGGATGAATTCTTTCTCCATATTTAGATGTTATAGTATATTCACAATTTAAAGGCATTACAAAGTCTTGTTTTTCTTCTATTTGTTGTATTTCTTCCTTATCTGAAACTTTTACTTTATTATACTCTAAGCTTGTAGTAGCAATATCTGCTTCACTAGTAGCTTTCCATTTAACAGTTTCATCTTTTCTTCCATAGTTTTTCTTTAAAATACTTCTATCTAATTCATCAACTTTGTTATCTTCATTAAAATCAAATTTTACTAAATTTTGTTTATTTTCTTCACCAATAATTTCCCCATAATTATTATTAATTGCAACTAAATCATCTAATTCAATTTCACCTGATTTTATAACATCTCCTGCTAATAAATGATATGTATTTAATTGTGTTTCTTCCCCAATTTTTACCTCTATATCAGTTACTCTGTATTCTAAATATCCTTCTTTTGTGACAACAATATCATATTTTTGTGTATCTTCAGTATCAAATGAGAATGTTCCATCTTCTTGTGTTTCTAGTTGTTCAATAACTTCTCTTGGATTATCTTCGTCATTTTCACTTTTTGTATCTTCTGTTCTATATAATGTTACTGTTGATTTATATTTGCCTACTGAATTTTCAGTTGTTATTTTTCCTGATATTGTTCCACCTGTTAATGGATCTTTTTCTACATCTATAATATATATTCTTAAAGTTCCATCTTCTGCTCTTACTTTAATTAAAATCCTTGTATCTTCTGTAATATTATAAGTTCCTGTACCACTTTCTATTGTTGCAGTTTCATCTTGAGTTTTGGCATCTATTTTTAATGTATTTTGTCTTTGTGTTAAATGTAATTTATATTGTGTAATATTTGCATCAAAACTTGGTGATAGAGTACCAACATTAGTTGTTATACTTTCTAAATAATTATTATTAGATTTTTCTTCTACAACCTTTATTTTATATGTTGTATGTGTTTCTCCATTATGACTTGTAACATCAATATTAAAGATGTTCTCTTCTGAAGTTAAATTTAAGTCGCTTGATTTAACTACTGTTGCATATTCATCTGTCGGAACAGCTATAACATCTTCACTTTTTAAAGTTGTAGTACCTTTTGGAACATAAACTGTATATTCTAATGTATTGCTATCAAATTCGGGTTCCATTTTACAACCTGATACTGCAAGTTTAGATAATGTAGAATCACTACTCTTTAACCTTATTATATTAATAATATATGTTTGTGTTGTATATCCATCTGGTGCTATTGTTTTTATCTCATATTTATTTAATTTTAATACCGATAATTCTATACTACTTGTTGGATATACTTTTGTGTCTTCATATAATGGTGTTGCTATGATTTCATTTTCTGTAAATACAAATTTATCATTTGGTACAGTTAATGTATATTCATAAACATCACTATTAAATTCTTGATCTAATGTATATGATTTAATTTCTAAACTCTTAAGTCTTGCGTCATCTGTTCTAATTCTATTTATATTTATTGTATAAGTTTTTATATCTCCGTTTTCTGCTGTAACTTTTATTTTTCTTGTACTTTCTCCATCTGGAACTGTTTGTTCTTCATCTCCTGTTACTGTTGCAAATCTATCTTCTGTTGCTACTTCAAAAGATAATAAAGAATCTGCATTTCCTAATGTTAAATTATATTCTAATGTTCCATATACAAAGCTTGGATCTAATGTACCAACACTTGGAATTAAATCTGTTAGATCATTTACTGTCGATTTTATTCTATTTATTAATATTTTATATGTTCGTACATCTCCATTTTCTGCTGTAACTTTTATTTCATAATTATTTTCTCCTGCTTTTACAGAAACATATCCTAATCCTGAAACTGATGATAAACTATTTTCAGTTTCTCCAAGAAATTGCACTTTTGTTGTTCCTACAGGTACTGTTACTTCATAGCTCATATTTTCCTTATTAAAAATTGGTAATAATTCCATTGTTTCTGAATTAGCTTTTACTACTAAATTTTTCAAATAATTATTACTGTTTTTCTTTCTAATTACTGTAACAGTATATGTTCTTGTTATTCCAAGGCTTGATGTAACTTTGATTTCGACCTTATTTTCCCCAACTTCTAAGGTATAATCTCCATTACCTACCATTGTTGCATTACTATCTTCTGGTTCTGCATCTATATTAATTTGAGTAATATCATTTTCAACTGTTAAAGTATAATTATTGTTTGTTTTTGTAAATGCAGGTGATAAAGCTCCTTTTGATGGTAATATATAGCTTAAATAGTTATTACTAGACATATTTCTATTTACTTGTATTGTATAAGTTTCTTTTTGTAATCCATCACTTGAAGTAACTTCTATAATTACCTCATTATTTCCTACTACAAAATCCTTATTTCCTGTTACTGTATATGTTGCATTTGGATCTAAAGTTTCTATTATCATATCTAAGCTTGTTATTTCATTATCAACATTTACTGTATATGAATTTGTATTCTCATTAAATTTTGGTACAATTTCATAATTTTTCACTTCTAATTTTGATAATTTTGCACTTATTGGTGCTTTTCTTATAACATTAACAGTATAAATATTTTTATTTCCATTTGGAGCCGTTACTATTAATTCTATTGTATTCGTTCCAACTACTAAATTATAGTTTCCATTTCCAGTTATTGTTGCATTACTATCTTCTGTATATCCTAACAAATTAATATTTTCTACATCATAATCTACATATATATTATAACTATTTACTAATTTATCAAAGCTTGGTTCTAATGTTCCTTCAGATATATTTAAATCTGATAAATATGCATTTTCTGATAATCCTTTATTTATAACTATTGTATATGTTTTAACTTTTCCTGACTCTGAAATTACATTTACTTCAAATGTATTTTTTCCTTCCTCTAATTTAACAATACCTATACCATTTACTGTTGCATTCTCATCATCTGCAATTGCATCTATATAAACAGTTTCAATATTATTTGGAACATTTACATTATATAAAAGTGTGCTTTTGTTAAATTCTGGA
>JABLTO010047807.1_pt1 | contig 49556 bp, 38 predicted proteins | sample 7160091 | NCBI WGS metagenome assembly JABLTO01 (sample SAMN14651225, study PRJNA627086) | human gut metagenome | isolation source: feces | host: Homo sapiens
ACGACGTATGAAATCCCATCAGCATAAATCCTGAACACAGTGGCTATAATTCAGTCTATAAGACTGAATGATGCTGCCGGAACTAGTTAAGGAATTCCACGGTTTTAACCGTGGGAGTATGTCAAACTTTTTAAATTCTGTCCATACACAATACAAATTGTGACTATTGTTTTGACGTGCATTTCTTTCTATAATAAAGTCATCAACTGAAACTAGTGTTGAAGAAAGGAGGCACGCCCTATGTTTGCTGCCAAAATGATTGAACTTGACGAAAAACTCCGTCATCTCCATGAACGAATTGACGATGGTGAACACGAAGATATCACCGCACTGATGTGTGAATTAAATGCTCTGACAGAAGAATATAATTTGGAGCAGGATGCAATACGCTATCGTCTGAAGGAATGTAAAGTACCCAAAATTCAGGCACTGATTTCCATGTACAATGACGTCCAGGAACGAATGCACAATGCCGCCAAGAGCGACCCCGAAGCTACGTGGAATGAAAATGCTGAAAACACTGCGCTGCTTGCGGAATATGCGCTTGATTTTGCAATTCTCGCTGCTGACCGCGCACTGCTTCTCTCCTTAAAGGCCATTCAGGAGCAGAAAGAAGCCAGCAAAATTGAACTCCAGCAAAATAATCTTGTTTAAAACTAAGAAAGGAGTACTACCATGAAAGAGGTAAAATCACCAAAGAAACCGTTGATTTACTATTATGTGATTGTCCTGCTTGTACTGGCTGCATTCAACTTATTCGTCTCCCCGCTTTTATTATCGCGTCAGGTGACTGAGGTTGACTACGGAACATTTATGAGTATGACGGAAAAGAAAAACATAGGGCGCGTTGAGGTTGAGGATTCTCAGATTATCTTTACTGATAAAAATAATGACAACATATATAAAACAGGTGTCATGGATGATCCAAATCTCACAGAACGACTTTATCAGTCTGGTGCAATCTTCTCAAAAGACATCGAGCAGACAATGTCTCCTATCATGAGCTTTCTATTAACCTTTATTCTCCCTATGGTTATCTTCGTTGTTCTTGGACAATACCTTGGAAGAAAGCTTTTAGAACAGGCTGGTGGAAAAAATTCTATGGCCTTTGGCATGGGAAAGAGCAACGCCAGAGTTTATGTTCAGTCTACTGAAGGCATCCATTTTGATGATGTTGCCGGCGAAGATGAGGCAAAGGAAAATCTCGCTGAGATTGTTGATTATCTTCATAATCCAAAAAAATATACTGATGCAGGTGCCTCTATGCCTAAAGGTCTGTTGCTTGTAGGCCCTCCAGGAACTGGTAAAACAATGCTTGCAAAGGCTGTTGCCGGTGAATCTGGTGTTCCTTTCTTCTCAATTTCCGGTTCGGAATTTGTTGAAATGTTCGTTGGTATGGGTGCTTCTAAAGTCCGCGATCTTTTTAAACAGGCAAAAGAAAAAGCGCCTTGTATCGTCTTCATCGATGAGATTGATGCGATTGGTAAAAAACGTGATGGTCAGGTAGGTGGAAATGATGAGCGCGAGCAGACATTGAATCAGCTTCTTACAGAGATGGATGGTTTTGAGGGAAATAATGGTGTCATAATTCTGGCTGCCACAAACCGCCCTGAATCTCTTGATCCGGCTCTGACACGTCCTGGACGTTTTGACCGCCGTGTTCCTGTAGAACTTCCTGATTTAAAGGGACGTGAAGCAATCCTTAAGGTTCATGCAAAGAAAATCAAGCCGGCAGATGATGTTGACTTTCATACAATTGCAAGAATGGCATCTGGTGCTTCCGGTGCTGAGCTTGCAAATATAGTAAATGAAGCTGCTCTTCGCGCTGTACGTCAGGGACGAACTATTGTCCATGAGGCCGACCTTGAGGAAAGTGTTGAGGTTGTTATTGCTGGTTATCAAAAGAAAAATGCCGTTCTCTCTGATCAGGAGAAAAAGGTAGTTGCTTACCATGAAATCGGTCATGCACTTGTCGCTGCACTGCAGTCTCACTCTGCACCAGTTCAAAAAATCACGATCATTCCACGTACCTCTGGTGCTCTTGGATACACTATGCAGGTTGAGCAGGGTGACAAATATTTGATGACAAAAGAAGAGATTGAAAATAAAATCGCAACCTTTACTGGCGGCCGTGCCGCTGAGGAAGTAGTTTTCAATCAGATTACTACTGGCGCTTCTAATGATATTGAGCAGGCAACAAAGCTTGCACGTGCCATGATTACACGCTATGGTATGAGTGATGAATTTGATATGGTTGCCCTTGAGACTGTAACAAATCAGTACCTTGGCGGTGACGCTTCTCTTGCATGCTCTGCTGATACACAAAAGGAAATTGACCGTCAGGTAACTGAGCTTGTGAAAAAACAGCATCAAAAGGCAAAGAAGCTTCTTCTTGATAATCGCGACAAACTGGATGAATTATCGAATTATCTATATGAGAAAGAAACGATTACAGGAGAAGAATTTATGGAAATCTTAAACAATGATTCAAATACTGCTTCAGGAGGTGAATTAAAATGAGAAATCGTTCCCGTTTCGGCTGGATTGAGCTGATCGAAGGAATACTTTTGATTATTCTTGGAATTTTCTCTTTTCTTCGTCCAAACAGTATGTTATCCGGCTTTGTCATTTTCTTTGGACTTATTGCACTTTGTATCGGAATCCTCGACATTATCTTTTATGTCAGAACAGAGGAACATATCGGCTTTGCGCCAACTATTGCTCTTATATCCGGATGCTTAAGCGTTCTTGCTGGTCTGATGCTTCTTGTATATCCTGGTGCTGTGAAATGGGCTTTTTCACTTTTCTTCCCGATGTGGTTTATCGCCCATTGCATTTCACGACTGTCACAGCTGCCAATGATACGCGTTTGGACAGTAAAATGGCATTATTACTTTATTATGATTGCAAACATCGTTGGTCTTTTTCTTGGCATTTTCATGCTGATTCGCCCTGTTGCTGCACTCATATCACTTAGCTATCTAATTGGAATTGATTTAATTTTACTAGGCATTGATTCCATCATCCTCGCATTTAGTAGGATGGGAAGTGACTGGTGATCCCATACTTTTTATAATGGAGTCTGCAATTTGTTCTGCGGACTCCTTTTTTTGATCCTTCTGCCACTTTAAAAAGACATTTAATAATGCACCGCCATAAAAATAAAGCTCATACTCTGGAATTTTATACTTTGGCATAATTCTCTTGCTCATGTAATCATTCATCGCATCCCACAGAATATATTGCAGCTTTGCATCTACCAGCTTTCCAATAAACATCTCATACTGATCGAAATATTTCAATGCATGAACGATGCTGCTTCTATCATGAAAGCGTCCTATCTTTTCTGTTCTGCACTCACGTATATATCCAGCAACTATCTCGTGAAAATAATCAGACAGCGCGTCTTCCTTTGTCTCATAATAATGATAAAATGTCATTCTTGATACGCCAGCCGTCTTTACAATATCTGAAATTTTAATTTTCTCATATTCTTTTTTATCCATCAAAACGAACACGGCTTCCCCGATACACATCCGGGTAAACCGTGTTCGTTTATTATGTTCTCTAGAAAATAAATTGACCACTATACTATACCTCCAAAATAAGTATTCCCTCTGTTCACCCTATTTTTTATTTCAGTATAGCACATTTTTTTAAATCATGAAAGTAAAGATTCTATTACATCTTCTGCATATTCAAGATGATCACATCTCCACGCATCTGCTCCGCAGAAAACAAGACCATTTTTTGCATCGCCCGTGACTGAGGTAATCAGAGCATCTGTAATACAATATGGAATCTTATCTGGACGGCAATTTTTCAGACAGCCTCTGCAGCGCACTGGCGCTATGCGTCCTCCAGACATAATTGTATCACTAAATTTATTTCTTACAGCTCGTCCCGGAAGGCCAACAGGACTGTCAATTAAAATAATATCTTCCTTTGATGCATCAAGATAAGCCTTCTTAAAAGCATCTGATGCATCACATTCATATGTTGTAACGAAACGAGTAGCTGCCTGAATAGCGTCCGCGCCTAACGAAAAAGCATGATCTGCTGCTTCCTTTGTGCTTATTCCTCCTGCCAAAACGACTGGTATTTCTTTGTTAAAACGCGCTGCATACTCTCGGCAGACTTTAATAATATTGCGCACCTCTTTTTCATAGACATCAAAGGTATAATAGGAGAGCTGATCTTTTGCAAATCCAAGATGACCACCAGCAAGCGGTCCTTCAACAATCACAAAATCTGGTGCACAGTGATGCTTTTTCTCCCAATAATGAAAGATTACACGTGCCGATTTTTCAGTTGAAACGACTGGTGCAAGCGCTGGTGCTTCCACAGATTGATCCATCTCTTCCATTGCCTTAGCAACAATTTTAGGAAGATCAACTGGAAGACCTGCTCCGCATACAAGAAAATCTGTTCCTTCCTTAACAGCAGCCCTCACATACTCTTCGTAATGCTGCATGGCAACCATAATATTAAAACCGATTATGCCATCCTTGCTTATTTTTCTTGCCTTATCAAATTCACTTTTGATTGCGCGAAGATTTGCCTCAAACGGATCTTTGTCAAATTCAGGATCTAAAAATCCAATCTGTGCTGCTGATATCGTGCCGGCTCCTCCTGCCTTTGCGACTGCACCAGCCAGTCCAGAAAGACTTACGCCGACACCCATACCGCCTTGAAAGATCGGCTTTTTCAGCTCTTTATTTTTTATTTTTATCATATTTTATTTCCTGCCATAATCAATATTTACGAAATCTCTGATAGCGGTGTTCGCACAGCTCTATGCTGTCCATACTGCCATATTTTAATAAAAACTGATCAATCTGGCTGCGAAGTACCTCTGCCACATCTTCCATATGATCCTTTGAAAAATGTGCTGGTTCCTCAAATACACGCTCGACAATTCCTGCCTTTTTCAAGTCGGCAGCTGTAAGCTTCATACTGTCAGCAGCCTCCTTTGCACGCTTGCTGTCTTTCCAAAGAATACTTGAAAATCCTTCAGGAGAAAGGATGGAATATACTGCATTTTCCATCATCCATACCTCATCTGCTACTGCAAGCGCTAGCGCACCGCCGCTTCCGCCCTCTCCAATCAAAATGGAAAGAATTGGTGTCTTTAAAGATGACATTTCAAAAAGATTTCTTGCGATTGCCTCTCCCTGGCCATGCTCCTCTGCTTCAATTCCACAGGCAGCGCCTGGCGTATCGACAAAGCAAAGAATTGGACGATGAAACTTTTCAGCCTGCCTCATCAAACGAAGTGCCTTTCTATAACCTTGCGGGGAACACATGCCAAAATTTTCATTTTTCTCCTGCGCAATCACAGTGACAGGCTTACCATCAAAAAAGCCAATTCCCGCCGTAACAGCTTTATCATCTGTCATTATTCGATCACCATGAAATTCATAAAAATGATCAATTAGTGCATTAATATAATCATAACCTATAGGACGTTTTTTATCGCGTGAAAAGCAAACGCGGTCCCATGCCGAATATTTTTTCTGAATATTTTCTTCTGCTGCTTTGACATTTTCAATCTCATTTTTTTCTGCAAAAGAACTTATCTTCAATTCAGCCGATACACTATGAAGATGCAAAAGGTCTGTCAGCACTTTCTTTTGCTCATGACGCTCAACAATGCGATCCACAAAGCCATGCTCAAGCAAAAATTCTGCTCGCTGAAAGCCTGCCGGAAGGCGCTGTCCTGTCGTCTGCTCTATCACACGAGGTCCCGCAAAACCAATAAGTGCCTTTGGCTCTGCCAAAATAATATCAGCCTCCATAGCAAAGCTTGCCGTCACACCGCCTGTTGTTGGATCTGTAAGCACACTTATGTATAAAAGTCCTTCATCACTGTGACGCTTAAGCGCAGCTGATGTCTTTGCCATCTGCATAAGAGATATAATTCCCTCTTGCATTCTTGCACCGCCAGAGCATGTAAAAATGATAATAGGCAGCTTCTTTTTTGTTGCTTCTTCTGCTGCACGCGTAATTTTTTCGCCTACTGCCTCTCCCATGCTTGCCATCATAAAGCGGCCATCCATCACGCAAAGCACACACGGCTCGCCGCCTATTGTACATTGTCCTGTTACAACAGCTTCTTTTAATCGTGTCTTTAACCTCGCAGCAGCAATTTTTTCCTCGTACCCCTCAAACTCCATGGGATTTTTGCCCACAAGATCCTGATCCCATTCAAGAAAGCTTCCCTCATCTGCAATTCGTGCAATACGCTCCTGTGCACGGACACGAAAATAGCCATTGCAGCTTGGGCAGACATAGAAATTTTTTCTGACATCCTCTGCTACTATCGCCTTTTTGCACATGCTGCATTTGCAAAGAAGACCTTCTGGCACCTCCGGTTTCTTGCGGATTCCGGCAAATGGCCGCACCAATGTCTTTTTAAATACATGATCGAGATTCATAATTTATGCCTCCTGCTGAATACGGTCAATAAATTCAATGTCAATATTTCCTGCCAGAAAATCTGGATGATTAAGCAGCGCATACTGATAATTGACATTGGTATCAACGCCCTCTATGATTACCTCACCAAGCGCACTTTGCATTTTTTGGATTGCTTCACGTCTGTTCTTTGCCCACACACTTATCTTTGCTATCATTGAGTCATAATATGGCGGAATCGTATAGCCACTATAAATTGCAGAGTCAATGCGCACTCCCTTGCCTCCTGGCAGATGAAGTCCTGTAATAGTTCCTGGACATGGCAAAAAATTCTCCTCTGGACGCTCTGCATTTATTCGTACCTCAATTGCATGGCCACTAATCTTTACCTGATCCTGTGTATAAGAAAGCCTCTTTCCATCAGCGATTCGAATCTGCTCTTTAATAAGATCTATTCCTGTGATCCACTCCGTAATTGGATGCTCTACCTGGATTCTTGTATTCATCTCCATAAAATAGAAGCTGCCATCTTGCTCAAGCAAAAATTCAATTGTGCCAGCATTAACATAACCTGCTGCCTTGGCTGCACGCACTGCTGTCTCTCCCATTCTTTGACGAAGCTCTGGCGATAACGCTGCACTTGGCGCCTCCTCGATCATCTTCTGATGATTTCTTTGAATAGAACAGTCACGCTCACCGAGGTGAATTACATTCCCATAAGAATCTGCAAGAATTTGAAATTCAATATGACGCGGTCTTGTAATAAAATGCTCAATATACATAGCATCATCGCCAAATGACTGCTTTGCTTCTGCCTGTGCTATTGCAAAATTTTTTACAAACTCTTCTTCATCCTTTGCCGTGCGCATTCCCTTGCCGCCTCCGCCAAGGACTGCCTTAATCATAACTGGATAACCAACCTTTTTTGCAGTCTCTTTCGCATCCTTTTCGTCATACACTGCATGATCACCGCCAGGTATAACTGGCACACCAGCACTAATCATAGTCTCTCTGGCAGCCTGCTTGTCACCAAGTTTAGCAATCACATTAGAATCTGGCCCAATAAAAATAATGTTACATTCTTCACACAATTTTGCAAAACGGCTGTTTTCTGACAATAATCCAAAACCTGGGTGAATGGCCTCAGCGCCTGACACAATCGTTGCACTTATGATACGCTCCATTGACAGGTAGCTCTCGCTAAGCTTTGCCGGTCCGATACAGATTGCCTCATCTGCGAGCTTCGCATGAAGCGCATCCTTATCGGCCTCTGAATAGACTGCTACCGTTTCAATCCCCATCTCTCGGCAGGCACGAATAATGCGCACTGCAATCTCTCCCCGGTTTGCTACAAGAACTTTCCTGATCATGTTATCTCCTATCCTATCATAAATGTTAACTCAGCGCGAACAACTACCTTGCCATCCACGCTTGCAACTGCCTCTCCAATACCGACAGGTCCTTTTGTCTTGATGATCTTTGTCTCAAGACGTACCTTATCACCAGGCACTATTTTTCCGCGAAAACGGCACTTGTCAATTCCGCCAAAGTAAGCTGTTTTTCCCTTATTTTCCGGAAGTGAAAGAATCGCAACTGCACCCGTTTGCGCCAGTGCCTCGATTGTCAAAACACCTGGCATAACTGGTTCCTGCGGAAAATGACCGGCAAAAAACTCCTCACGGTATGATACACATTTATATCCAACAGCATACTCACCCGGTACATAATCCTCTATGTAATCAATCAATAAGAACGGATGGCGATGCGGAATAATATCTTTAATCTGGTTAATATCTAAATGATTCATATTCTGATTCTCCAATTTTTGGCTTAAGCTTCTTCTATAATAAACAGCTTCTGACCGTACTCGACAGCATCACCGTTTTGTGCACAGATTTCTTTTACAATGCCATTTTGTTCGCAGATAATCTCATGCATCAGCTTCATTGCCTCTACAATACCAAGCGTCTGACCCTTCTTTACGCGGTCACCTACTGATACAAACGGTGCTTCTCCTTCTCCCGGTGCCGTATAAAAGATACCAACAAGAGGAGAATCAATATATTTGTCAGATGATGCTTCATCTGTCTTTTTTGATGTATCTGCGTCAAAAACATCCTCACAATTTTGAACAATGGCAAATTCTGACGCTGCGTTTTTTACTTCTTTCTGCTGCACAACGATTTCCTTTGCTGCATTTTTCTTTAGGCGAAGCTTTATCTCTCCTGTCTCGTAGCAAAAATCATCCAGCTTTGACTTTGATACGTGATCGATCAGCTTTAAAAGATCGTCCAATTCCATATGACTTTTACCACCTTTACGCATTTTCGTATTTCTTTATTAAAATTGAAGCATTATGGCCGCCAAATCCAAGTGAATTGCTCATCGCATAGACAACATCTTTTTCCTTAGGCGCCCCAATTGTGTAGTCAAGATCACATTCCTCGTCAGTCTCTTTTGTGCCCATCGTCTGATGAATGTAGCCTTCCTCAACAGACTTTGCACATACAACAAACTCGACGCCTCCTGCTGCTCCAAGCAAATGACCTGTCATGGATTTTGTTGAATTGATGCAGACATTTTTTGCTGCCTCTCCAAATGCCAACTTAATTGCACGTGTCTCAAACAGATCATTGTGATGCGTTCCAGTTCCGTGTGCATTGATATATGTGATTTCTTCTGGAGCAGCCTTTGCCTCTGTCATGGCAAGCTCCATTGCCTTAGCTGCACCGCTTCCATCTTCACACGGTGAAGTTATATGGAATGCGTCTGCTGTAGCTCCATAGCCTACTACCTCTGCATAGATATGAGCACCGCGCGCTTTAGCATGTTCAAGCTCCTCAAGAACAACTACACCTGCACCCTCTCCTAAAACAAAGCCTTTTCTGTTTTTATCAAACGGAATTGATGCATACAGCGGATCATCTGATGTTGAAAGAGCAGTCAGTGACTGAAATCCTGCAATTCCTGTCGGACAGATACTGCTCTCTGCACCGCCTGCAAACATAATATCAGCATCATCATACTGAATTGCACGAAATGCATCTCCAATGCAGTGTGTACCAGATGCACAAGCTGTTACGACATTCGTGCACTTTCCGCGAAGTCCAAGCTGAATTGAAACATTTCCTGCTGCCATGTTTGAAATCATTCTAGGAACCATAAGCGGATTGACACGGTTCACCTGTCCCTTTAAAATCTTTTCATGCTCTGATTCCATCATCTCAAGAGAACCAATTCCTGAACCTATCACAACGCCTGCGCGAAATGCATCCTCTTTTGACAGATCAAGACCTGAATCCTCAAGTGCTTCTTTTGATGCTGCCACAGCATAGTGTGAAAAGCGATCCATTCTCTTTGCTGCCTTAAAATCCATACGATCTGCTGCCTTAAAATCCTTTACCTCGGCAGCAAGCGTAACTTTATAACCAGTCGTGTCAAAACGAGTGATAGGTCCGATTCCTACCTTTCCATCGCGGATTCCCTTCCAGAACTCCTCTACTGTATTTCCAATTGGAGTCACAGCGCCCAAGCCTGTCACAACTACTCTTCTTTTCATCAATTATCCTTGCCTTTCTGCTATGTTATTATAGATTACATTCCGCCATCGACCTGAATGATCTGACCGGTAATGTATGACGCATCATCTGACGCCAGAAAGGCCACTGTTTTTGCCACATGCTCTGGCTTTCCAAATGTGCCTGCCGGAATCTGGCTAAGAATCTGATTTCTTACCTGCTCGCTTAATTTCTGCGTCATATCAGTTTCAATAAAACCTGGTGCTACAGCATTTACGGTGATGCCGCGCGATGCAAGTTCCTTTGCTGCTGATTTCGTAAGACCTATAACACCTGCCTTTGATGCCGCATAATTTGCCTGTCCTGCATTTCCAAAAATACCAACCACTGAAGAAATATTAATAATTCTTCCGCTTCTTTGGCGAAGCATTGGACGCGCCACGAGACGCATCGTATGAAAAGTTCCCTTTAAGTTTGTATCAATGACTGCGTCAAAATCCTTCTCTGATATACGCATCAAAAGATTGTCACGCACGATTCCTGCATTGTTGACTAAAATATCAATTCGACCATATTCGCTAATGATATTATTTATAAAAGCTTCGCACTCAGCTGCATCTGCCACATTGCACTGCACACCTACAGCCTTGCCGCCTGCCTGTGTAATCTCATTTACTGTCTCATCAGCTGCCTGTTTTGAGCCATTGTAATTAACAATTACAAATGCTCCTTTAAGCGCAAGCTCCTTTGCAATGGCTCTTCCGATTCCGCGGGATGCCCCTGTTACGACTGCAATTTTTTCTTCTAACATACTTCACCTCACGCCTTTGACAGACATTTTTCAAGTGCTATGGCATCCTCGAAAGAGGATACGTTATATACAGTTGCCTTTGGTGCAATCTTTCTCATAAAACCTGCAAGTGTCTTTCCAGGTCCTATCTCAACAAAAGTATCCACACCGTTTTCAAGCATTGTCTCGATACTTTGCTGCCAGCGAACAGAAGAATAAATTCCTTTTGCAAAAAATGTACTGATCTTTTTACTGTCTGTCACTATTTCGGCAGTCGCATTTGCAACATAAGGAACCTGCAGCGTTGAAAATGACATTGATTCCATCTCCTTAAGCAGCGCTTCTCCTGCTGGTTTTAAAAGCAGGGAATGAAATGGTCCACTGACTTTAAGCTCCACAACACGCTTTGCACCTGCCTCTTTTAATGCTAAAGATGCCTGCTGCACCTCATTAGTCAGACCAGTTATTACTATCTGACCAGGACAGTTATAATTTGCGATCCATACATTTTCAAAGCTTTCAAGAATTTCTTCTATTTTTTTTGCATCTAATCCTAAAACAGCTGCCATTGCGCCTTCACCGGCTGGAACAGTGCTCTGCATCAAAATTCCTCTGCGTCGCACTAACTTTATAGCATCTAGCTCATTCATGCCGCCTGCTGCTGCAACTGCTGCATACTCTCCAAGGCTTAAGCCTGCTGTGATGTCAGGATTAATGCCGCGTTTTTTTAGTTCCCGCACAATTGCAAGGCAAACGCTTACCATACATGGCTGTGTGTACTCTGTCAAGTTAAGTTCTTCGTGCTCACCAAAACACATTTCCTTCAAATCAAAGTCAAGATTTTTTTGTGCTTGATCAAAAAATGATCTTGCAGCTTCACTGTTTTCATAGAAATCTTTTCCCATTCCAGCTTTCTGCGCACCCTGTCCTGGAAAAATAAATGCAAGCTTACTCATAACATGCCCCTTTCTCAAGAAGCTTTGATGCCTCAGCCACAATATTTTCAATGACCTCCCTGCAAGTTAACTCATCTTTGATCATTCCTGCAATCTGACCAGACATAACACTTCCATTTTTCACATCGCCTTCTACAACAGCCTTTCTAAGACCGCCTAACGTCAGATACTCAAGTTCCTCTAGTGTTGCACCTTTCTTTTCCAGATCAAGATACTGCTTTGTCATTTCATTTCTAAGTGCTCTGACTGGATGACCAGTGCTTCTGCCTGTTACTTTCGTATCAATATCCTTTGCTTTTAAAATCTTATCCTTATAATTTTGATGTGCCCAGCACTCCTTTGTCGCAACAAAACGAGTTCCCATCTGTACACCGCATGCCCCAAGCATAAAAGCTGCTGCAAGACCTCTGCCATCTGCTATTCCGCCTGCCGCAATAACTGGAATATTCAATGCGTCAACTACCTGCGGAACAAGTGTCATTGTCGTACTCTCACCAATATGACCACCTGACTCACATCCTTCTGCAACAACAGCATCTGCTCCTGCTCGCTCCATTCTTTTTGCTAAAGCAACGGATGCAACGACTGGAATCACCTTAATGCCCTTTGATTTCCAGAGTGCCATATAGCTCTCTGGATTTCCTGCACCTGTCGTAACAACACTTACGCCCTCCTCTGCAACTACCTGTGCAATCTCTGGCGCATACGGACTCATAAGCATGACATTGACGCCAAACGGCTTATCTGTCAGCTGCTTTGTCAGGCGAATCTGTTCTCTGACCCACTCAGCCGGTGCATTTGCGGCACCAATAATACCAAGTCCGCCTGCATTTGATACTGCTGCTGCAAGCGTATGTTCCGCCACCCATGCCATTCCGCCTTGAATGATTGGTGCCTGGATTCCAAGCAATCTGGTTAATTCTGTCTGCATCCTTTTTTCCTGCCTTTTCTCGTTTCTCATTTATAATCATGAACATACTCTTGTTTCATGATCGTATATTATTTACTCTTTATGACTCTGAATATAATCGATTACATCAGCAACAGTCTCAAGCTGACCCAGATCATCAGTTGGAATTTCAATTCCATAGTTTTCCTCAAGTGCCATTACCATCTCAAATAAATCAAGAGAATCTGCCTTTAAATCATCCTTGAAAGAGGACTCCATTGTAATGCTGTCTTCCTCTACACCTAAGTTTTCTGCTACAATAGTCTTAATTTCTTCAAACATTTTCATTTCTCCTTTATAATAAATTATTGTTTTACCGTTTTTTGCGGTTTCTGCTTTGATCGTTCTTACTTCTTTCTCCAAGTAATCACATCTGCTCCCCAGGTTAAGCCTCCGCCAAAGCCTGCAATGATAATTTTATCACCGTCATGAAGCAGCTTTTTTTGATTCATTTCATCAAGAAGAATCGGGATTGATGCTGATGAGGTATTTCCATATTCATCCAAATTCATTGGAAATTTTTCAATTGGCTGATCCATACGCTTTGCCGCCGCCTCTACAATGCGGCGATTTGCCTGATGAAGAAGATAATATGCAATCTCTTCTTTTTTCAGATTGTTCTTCTCTAGAAGTTCGTCAATTACTTCTGGCACCTTGCGCACGGCAAACTGAAAAATAGCTCTGCCATCCATGCTTATAAAATAGTCGCGCTTAAACAAGTCTGGATGCTCCTTTTCAAACAGCCAATTTGCATCATGACGGCTCTTTAAGGTAAGTGCCTGTGACTGTCTTCCATCAGCATGAAGAACAGGAACCCATGAATCATTTTTTGATGCTTCTAATATAACTGCCCCGGCGCCATCGCCGAACAATATACAGCTTCCCCTGTCTTGCCAATCCACTACATTGGAAAGCACCTCGCTTCCGATGACAAGTGCATAGCGTACAATTTTGCTTTCAAGATATGTACGCGCCGTGACAAATGCACTCACAAAACCGCTGCATGCTGCGTTCAGGTCAAAACATAATGCATTAGAAGCACCTATTTCTGCCTGCACGAGACATGCTGTACTCGGCATGATGCTCTCTGGTGTCATAGTGGACACAATGATCAGACCAATCTCATCCGCTAAAATTTTTGCATCCAAAAGTGCTTTTTTTGCTGCACAAACTGCTAAAGAGGAAACCGTCTCATTTTCTGCAATATGACGTCTTTTTATTCCGGTGCGCTCTGTGATCCACGCATCGCTTGTATCCACAAACTGCGCCAGCTCATCATTTTCCATTACATGTGATGCAGCGCATGCACCTGTTCCTATGATTGTTCCTGTCATATCCATCCTCTGCTCTTTCTTTCCATTGCAGTTCACAAGTTAAGCTTTCTGCAAGAATATCTCAAGGCAGATGCTTTTTACTCATGAGCTGTTACCAGTTTACCAAATTGCCAGTTAATTACAATTTACAAAAAAGCGTAAAATGTAAGAAATTTAAGAAAATCATCATAGCATTTCAAAAACAGTTCTGGTAAAATGAGAATATAAAAAGTTGATTTGTACACGCAAACCAAATACTTATTTTTCAGGAAATAGAAAGGATGGATAGGCTTTATGTCTGTTAAAGTTAGTATTATAGTGCCTGTATACAACTCTGCAAAGACACTTCGACGCTGTGCAGACAGCATTTTAAATCAAGATTTTACTGATTATGAACTTTTTCTTGTTGACGACGGCAGCACCGATGATTCTGGTGCGATCTGCGATGAATATGCCGCCCTTGATAACCGCGTCAATGTCATTCACAAAAATAACAGCGGCGTATCTGATACAAGAAATACAGCGCTTGATCTGGCTCACGGAAAATACATACAATTTTTAGATAGTGATGATTGGATTACACCAGATGCTACAAAGCTTCTTGTGCGCACTGCTGAGAAAAACAACTGTGATCTTGTAATAGCAGATTTTTATCGTGTCAATGGGGAGCGTGTTTCTCAAAAAGGAGATATTGATGAGGATGCCGTACTTTCGAAAGAAGAATTTTCCCACCATATGATGGAAAATCCGGCAGACTTTTATTATGGTGTTATTTGGAATAAGCTATATCGCCGTGACATTATTGAAAAGCATGAGCTTCGCATGAACGTACAGATTAATTGGTGTGAAGATTTTATGTTTAATCTGGAGTATATAAGATATGCTGAGCGTTTTATTGCATTGAAGGTTCCGATCTATTACTATGTCAAAACAAAAGGTTCTCTTGTGAGTCAAAGTGTAACGATCTCCAATACTGTCAAGATGAAGCTTGAAATTTTTGAGTATTATAACAATTTTTATAAACACACATTTGATGAAGCATATTATGAGAAAAACCGACTGAGAATCTACCATTTTTTGATTGACTCAGCAAAGGATGGATTTGTCATGCCTTCAATCCTTCCAGGATCAAAAAAATTAGGCAGTGAACGCACAAGTGTATCTCCACAGGCATTAAACGGACATGGTGTTATTATTGATGCCTACCGCAGCAAAATGCTTTTATATCGTTATCTTGAATCTGCTGCTATTAAGCATGATTTGACACTCAATGATGCCTGCCTTTTACTTGCTTTGGAAAATCCAATTCCATTTACAACAAAAAAAGAGCTGGCCAATTATGCACAGCTCCCACTTCATATTCTTTCTTTGTCTCTCTCTCATCTTTCGATGCGCGGTTTCATTCAGCCGCTTCCGATACAGCATTTTTCAGTTCGTTTACTTGATACAGCAACGCCAGTGCTTGACGATCTGAAAGCTGCAATTAATGATTTTGAATGCACCTGTATGCGCGACTTTACAGAAAAAGAGAGCTGCCTTTACAGACAGCTCTCAGAACGGATCAACGAAAATGTATTAGAAAGTCTTCGCTGATCCAAATATAGTATTTTTTAGACACCATGTGCCCATTGCAGTACATGGTGTTTTTTAATTATTCGATCTCGTCAGTCTCAATGATGAACTTAACAGAACCATTCATACTGTCGCTTCTGCCGCTGTAGGTATCATATGAAATCTCATCTGAGGTCAAAGCCTTTAATCGGTCAAGAATCACTGTAAGGTTCTCATCAGCCAGGTCCTTGATCTTGCTGATTCCTTCATCGTAAAACTCCTGCATACCGTCCTTTAATTCCTCTGCACCATCTTTTAGTTCTCCGATTCCATCTACGACATCATCACTTGCATCTGATAATGTATCTGCACCATCTTTAAGATCACTAACGCCATCTGCCAATGTCTGTGCACCACTCTTTAAGTCAAGTGTTCCCTTTCTCAGATCATTAGTTCCAAACTTCAATGTATCAGCACCACTGCTAAGTGCACTTGTGCCAGACTTTAATGTGTTAATTCCACTTTGTAACGTACCAGCACCGCTCTTTAAGGTATCTGCACCTGTCTTTAAGGTATCAGTTCCGCCCTTTAAGGTGTCAGTTCCGTTCTTTAAGGTGTCAATTCCGTTCTTTGCACTGTCGATGCCGCCCTTTAAAGTTGCTGCACCATCACGCAGTGTCTGACTGTTTGCTGCAAGCTGTCCTGCTCCTGCCATCATCTGTGTGCTTAACTGATTTAATCCCTCGATCAGCTGTCCTGCTCCAGTCTGGAGTGCTGCTGCGCCGCTTGTAAGAGATGCACTATTTGCCTTTAACTGTGCTGCACCACCTGTAAGTGTGTCGTTGTTTGCATCAAGCTGTGCAAAACCATCTAACAGCTGTTTAATGCCTGCAAAAGCCTGAGTATTTAAGGTACCAACTTGTGTTGAAAGATTACCCATTTCTCCATTGAATTTCTGCATATTAGAGTCAAGTAAATCAACACCTGTGCTAAGCGCAGTGACATCTGCCGCCGGAATCTGATCTTTCATCGTGGTAATGCTATCAATCTTCTCCTTCATAGTGCCAACAGTTCCTAACAAGCCATTCGCGTTATCTACAATTGTCTGAATCTGAGTAGGAAGTGCTGCAAGTCCATTCATTAGTGCCTGCAGTGTTTCTGTATTCAAAGGTGTCACATCACCAACAGAAGCCGTTACATATGGTACACTAGCAGTAACAGATGAAACCTCTGGAATCTGATTTGCTGCTGTTTCAAGTGCTGTTGCCAGTGCTTCATCTCCATTTTGTCTTGCTGCCGCTGCCTGAGTCAAAAGAGATTGTTTTGCACTTGCAATCTGACCATTTGCTGTTGCTATTTGATCATTTGCTGTTTTGATCTGACCATTTGCCGCATCAACCTGATCATTTGCTGCTTTGACTTGGGCATTGATGTTATTTACTACACTCTGAAGACCTGCAACATATTGCTGAATTGCACCTAACTGTGCACTTAACTGATCCTTTAAGCCAGTTGCTTGCTCCATCATAGTATTAACTGGATCTACAATCTGTGTCTGCATAGCCGCTGGCAAATCACTTGCTTCTGTGATCAGCTCATTTCCAGTTGTCAGCATGCTGTCTAACAGAGTCATTAACTGTTTGGTCTCGTCAGTTCCTAAGGAAGCCTTTAATGCTGCTGTTCCCTGTGCCAATGCATTTGATGCTGCGACAAGATCCTCTGTCGTCTCTCCCTCTCCATCTAGTGCTGCAGCAAGTGTGCTTAATGCACCCTGAATCTGAGTCAGTGCCTGTGCACCCTGTGAAAGCTGCTGTTCGCCTGCAACATATGCTGTTACGCCATCTGCTAATGAATCTGTTCCTGCTGTGTAGCTGTTAACACCAGCTGCCAGTGTATTGATTCCTTGAGCAAACTGAGAAACCTTTGTGTTTAACTCACTGTCACTTGACAGATTTGCCTGAATACCTGCATTTAACAGATCGACACCAGATGTGTAATCATTGATTCCACTCTGTAATGTACCTGCACCACTCTGTAACTGTGCTGCTCCGCTTTGTAACTGACCTGCTCCACTCTGTAACTGTCCTGCTCCACTTTGAAGTACAGTTGCACCACTTGCAAGCTGACTCACACCACTTACCAGATCCTTAGAACCACTCTGAAGCTTTCCAGCTCCATCGTCAAGCGTCCTTGCTCCGCTTGCAAGGTCTTTTGCTCCGCTTTGTAACTGATTTGCTCCATCTGCAAGTTTATTTACACCATCTGTCAGATCACCAACGCCATCTGCAAGATCATGTGTGCCATCTCTTAATTCCTTAACACCATCATCAAACTCGCCATACTTCTCGTCAAGTTCCTCCACACCATCATACAGATCGGAGGTTCCATCAACAAGTTGTGTTGCGGCATCTGTAAGCTCATCTAGCTTATCTTTGATGTCATCAAGTGCATTGTCATCGTCAAAGTCGATATCCTTTAACAGATCAGAAAGTGCAACTGTCAGGGAAGAACTCATTGAGAAATCTGTTACATCAGCTTCAATCGATACGCTGTCTGGAATGTCAATATCAAGCGTTTTGTCTTCGCTGTTCTTGTCTTCGTCATCTGTAGAAAGAGAAAGTGTATCAAGCTTTAAGCTATCCTTAAGACCAGGCATTCCGACACCCACAACAATATTTCTGCTTCCATCGGAAATTACCTTTCCGTTGTCGATGGTGACATTAGAGAATGTATCATCTGGAAGGATCATTGCAGTCAGCATTACAAATGGACTATAAATAGTCTCATTCTTTCCATCTACCTTTGCACTCTTCTTCTCGTTGTTAGTATACTGAATCTTGATCTGAAGATGACCGCTCTTGCCGACAAGATCCTGCGGCTGCATTTCCTGTCCATCTAAGAAGTATGTAAACTTTACAGATACAGGAAGATCCTTATTGCTCTGACCCTGATAATAAATATCGCTGCCATCTGTATTCCATGTCAGGCTGTCACCATTCTCACTAAAGGTTTCATCACCTTTTACATTCTTTATATTTGTCAGATCAGATTGATCCTCAACACTGCTTTCACTGCCTGCATTCTTTAACCAGTTAGATACTGTGATCTGCTGCGGATTTCCAGATGCATCTGCATTTACATAGACGGTTTCCTCTTTTGATACACTGCTTGATGAATCTGTTGTATTTGCTGTGTTCGCAGCCATTGCCATTGGAACACTTCCTACTGCTACTGCCATGCCGACTGCAAGTCCGGCTGTCATTTTTCTTTTCAGCATATGATTTCTATTCATAATATAACACCCTCATTCTCATTTCTAAATCAGAATTGCACGCTTGTGCACGCCAGTTACTTTACTTTTTATTTCTTTCCAAGAAAGTTAATTGATGTCTTACAAATTACCTTATCAAAAATCAGGAACATTGCCGGCAAAACAAGTGCTACAACGACAACACTGATTAATGCACCTCTTGAAAGAAGTGTACAGATGGAACCAATCATATCAACCTTTGAATAAGCTGATACACCAAATGTTGCTGCGAAGAAGCTAAGACCACTCGTGATAATGGATTCAAGGCTTGCCTTATGTGCTGCACTTACAGCTTCCTTTTTATTCTTTCCTCTGCTTCTCTCTTTCTGATAACGGCTCGTCATCAGGATTGCATAATCTACTGTCGCACCTAACTGAATAGTTCCGACAACGATAGAGGCAACAAACGGAAGACTGATGTTTTGATAGAACGGCACTGCCATATTGACTGCTATCGCAAATTCGATTACTGCTACCAGAATAATTGGCAGTGAAATCGACTTGAAGATAATCATGATAATGATGAAAATTGCTGCCATTGATACAGTGTTAACACTTTGAAGGTCGATATTTGTTACATCCTCAAGGTCCTTCATCATAGGAGCTTCACCGATTACCATTGCATTTTCATCATAGCCCTTTACAATGTCATTGATCTGGGCAATCTGACTGTTAACTTCTTCTGTCGCTGACTGATACTTTGAGCATACAAACGCAAGCTCCCAATTATCACTTTGCAGCATACTCTTGATATCCTTTGGAATCATAGAATCAGGAATAGTTGCACCAACTAAGGAATTTAAACTGATCGTCCACTTCACACCGTCCACCTCATCGATGGCATTTAACATGTCACGCTTATCCTTTGCGTCCATGTTCTTATCCATCATAACCATGTGAAGAACACTCATATCAAAGTCTTCTTCAAGCTTTTCATTTGCCACATTACTCTCAAGTGTGGATGGAAGAGATTTTGCAATGTTGTAATAAATCTTTGTATTGCTGTTTCCATAAATTGCCGGAGCTAAAAGAACAAGGAAGATAACAAGCCAAATCTTATAATGCTTTGTAATGAAGCCTGACAATCTATCCATGCTCTTAATTAGCGGCTTATGCTTTGTTTTTTCAATCGGCTTATCGAAAATAAGAATCATAGCCGGAAGAACAGTTACACAGCAGATAACACCGATTACAACTCCTTTTGCACTGACAATACCAAGATCGCGTCCAAGTGCGAATGTCATAAAACAAAGTGCGGCAAAACCAGCAATTGTTGTAACAGAGCTTCCCACGATAGACTTAAAGGTATTGGCGATTGCATGACCCATCGCACGCTCCCTATCATCTGGGAAACGTTCTTTATTTTCCTCATAGCTGCTAAGAAGGAAAATGGAATAATCCATTGTAACACCGAGCTGAAGAACAGCTACAAGTGCCTGTGTAATATAGGAAATCTCTCCAAGGAATACATTCGTTCCCATGTTGTAGAGAATGGATATTCCGATACTTAATAAGAAGAACAGCGGAACTAAAAATGAATCAGTAAACAGCTGCAATACAATGAAGCAAAGAATTGCGGCAATCACAACGTATGCCGGCATCTCGCTTAATGCCAGGTTCTTAATATCGGTAACAATACCAGTCATACCGCTTAAGAAGCACTGATCATTGCTGATCTTTCTCATCTCTGTAAGGGCTTCCATAGCTTCATCAGATGATGTCGTGTTGTCAAACAGCACAAGCATCATGGTCGCATCACCTTTAAAGAACGCCTCTCGCAGATCCTTTGGAATCATCTCGACTGGAAGACTTAAATCAGCAACATCATCATACCAAAGAACATCCTTAACGTGATCAATCTCGCTGTATGCATCTTCTAGCTTTTGCACATCCTTTAGTTCCATATTTTCCACGACGACCATGGAAAACGCGCCCATTCCGTATTCATCAACCATAATATCCTGGCCCTTGATTGTCTCAAGCGTGTCTGGCAGATAACTTAAGATATCATAGTTGACTCTTGTCTTTGCCATACCGATTACGGAAGGAATCATAAGCAAAATGCTGATCAATATGATCAGATATTTATGTTTTGCAATCCATTTTCCTACTTTAACCATAGCAACCATCTCCTATCTTTTTTTCACACTACGCATTATATGCAGAAACTGACTTTTGGTCAATATTAAAAGTATCCGAAAAATATATGGTAATAAAATGAATTTTGGTCAGTTTTTAATAATTGACTTTTAGTCAGTTTCGTAAGATAATAACTCTAAGATTCAAGTTATTAAACATTTACACCTTTACTATTACTTAATATCTTGATATAATGATAGCTTAGGATAAATTACAAGTATTACAGGAGGGGTTCTCGTATGGGAAAAGTGGATATCAATAAGAAACAAAAGAAAAACGCTTTGCTGCAGACGGCCTTTGATTTGTTTCGCGATAAGGGCTTTGCAAAGACGACTATCTCTGATATTGTTTCAGATGCCGGCCTTGCAAAGGGAACTTTCTATTTATATTTTAAGGATAAATATGATTTGAGGGATAAGTTGATTGCCCACAAAGCAGGGCAGCTGTTTGCAGATGCTCACCATGCACTGCTGGATCAGAAGTTTAATAGCTTTGAAGACCAGATTATCGCAGTTGCCGACTACATCATCGGCCGCCTGAATGATGATCACGGTCTTTTAACCTTTATTTCCAAGAATTTATCATGGGGGATTTTTAAAACAGCTTTTGAAAATACGCTGCCAGATGAGTCTTTACAGTTTTATGATTATATATTTGAACAGATGAAAAAAAATTCATATGTCTGTCCAGAGCCTGAGCTAATGCTCTTTACAATTATCGAACTCGTTGGTTCTACATGTTACAGCTGTATTTTGTATGGCCAGCCAGTATCAGTTGAAGAATATCTTCCTTATCTCCATACTGTAATACGCCAGATTCTGGCTGGATTTTTGGTTCAGCAGCCGGCACAAATTGAAACAAAAACTGCTTCGTAATAAATTTTCATATTTTTTTGTGCAAAAAAGGAATGGTCATTTTCGTGACCATTCCTTTTTTCGAATCATTTAATTGTTCACTTATAATTTTCTCCAGATTATTCGTCCTTCTTTGGCTCTTCTTCAGTTTCTGCTGTCTCTGTCTCAGGTACTGCTGCATTGTGTGCTGCATTTAATGCTACTACAACCGCATCTGGATCTGTCATAATAGTAATCTTCTTATCTGCATAAATTGGAAGATCCTTTACACGAATAACATCGCCAATCTTCATGTCGCCAACATCAACTCTGACCTCATCAACCAGATCTGCCGGCAATGCCTTATAGGCAATCTCTTCAAGACTCTCCTGAAGTACACCTTCTACAATCTTATCATGATTCTCTAAGATAACCTCAACAACAGAATGAACTTTTTCTGTGCTTACCAGTGCCTGAAAATCAATCTCATCGATTCTTCCTGCAACAGGGTTATATGCGACGTCCTTGATCAGTGCATCATACTGAGTTCCCTCAACATCAAGCATGATCTGACTTCCTTTATGTGCTTTCTTTAAGAATTTCTCTAACTCCAGTGTCTGAAACTTTACTGGAATAGAACCTTCGATTTTCTTTCCGAACACGTTACCTACAACGTATCCCTCTCTTCTGAGCTTCTTTGCTTTGATGTCCATGCTTCGTTTTTCAGCTTTTAAAGTATTCATTTTGTCTTTTCCTCCAAAAATCTGATTCCTTAGCAGCCTTCGACAAGAGGTTTTGTTAAGAAACTGACCTGTCTGGTCATTTCCTTTGTTCGGTATGTAATATAACACCACAAACTCAAAAATGCAAGAGTTTTTTTGTGAAGATTTTGTGAACAGTAATACAACCCGGTAGGCTTACGAAGGGGGACTCGGCGAAGTGACTTTGTCGGCGCCCCTTGTTCCCGCGGCGCCTTCTACACTCCTTTTTGTCTCAGATACTGCGTAAGCCCGCTCCCACACGGGAATCGCCTCGTAAAGCACATCCGCCTCGCCCCCATTTACGTAACGTTGAATCCATGCTAACGATCATCTCAGGGAAAAGTGCTCGTCTCATCACTGATTTAAATCACACTCACTGCGCAACGATCGTATCGTACTTATTGATTTCTTCCCACACCCTTCGATATAATTCCTTTCCAGTGTCACATGGTGTAAATGAGAATAGTCCAACCTGCGCAATGATATCGTCCGATACCGCCACAAAACAATATCCACTTCCATTCTCATTTATAAGAAATGCGGCATCTCGATTTCCACTGCTGTCTGTAATTCTACAAATTACATCATCCTCGCTCTGTTTCAGTGCATCCAATGCATATGCGGCACTGCTCATAAGTTTTTCTGAAAATCCTCCAAATGGATATGGCTGTGCCAGTCCAAGAAGAGTCTCGGCTATTGTAGAAAGTTCATTTGCGTTGTTTCCTTCAAGCATAACCCAGTTTGAGTCAGTGGTTGTCTCAAGAATTGGTGTCCACGAAAATGTCAAATTTTCTGTATTAAACTGCTGCCATTGAGTTCTTACGCCACTCATTTCACTGCTTACTGTAGCTACAAGCTCACGATACAAAATTGCCATTTCCGGTTCTGCCTCAAATGACAATTCGCAGGCATTCTCTGTTATCGCTAGCTGTCCTGTTACTTTGGCATCATAACGCATTTCTTCGGTATCAGACCAAGTACCGCGTTCTTCGCAGATTTCACGGAAACGCTTCTGAGAATCAAGCTCTAAATTTGCTGGTGATATACCTACACAATTATAAATCACAGTCATACCCTCTGCTGTACCGACAGTTTGATTTGTCAGCAATCCTTTATTTGCATTGGCGACAACAACATCTTTATCTTCCTTTGCAAACTCATACTGAAGTTTGGTCACACCCGCTTTCGCATCCACTGTCGCAGTAATCGCTGCATTACAGCCACAAATATATGCATTGGAAATCTGTACAGTAGTTATAGTATCATCTTCTTCTGAAACGATTTCAAGTGCGTCTCCATACCATACCTTCAATTCATCTAACGTCATTCCCCAACGAAGTCTGCCCTGTGGAATCAGCCAACTCAAATTGTCAAGATCGTTTGATTGGCCCAGTACCGGATTCTGCAAATATTCCAAAGCTGTCTCTGTTGCAGTATGTCCTGTCAGATATCCTTCTGTCAATGTAATCAGCTGCTCATTTGCCTCATCTGTTTGTGTCAATGAAAATGTACCTGGCCCTTTATCGGTTGAATCACGAAGACTGCTATCATTTGTCTTTTTGTATTGTGCTTCGCTCCAAACAAGCTCGCCGTTTTCATTTTGTGTCAACATCAGCACATTTGATTTATTGTTCATCTGCTCATCTATACCAAAATCCCAACCAAATGACCCATCTGTCAGTTTTGCCATGCCAATCATGTTTGTATGTGTACTACTTCCTCCGATATACACTCTTGCGGTGAAATAGACTTCATAAACGCCATCTTCATCCAGATCTGCCGCAGCCACACTTAATACTTTTACGTCCGATACGGTTGTAAGTTTTTCCTGAGCCAGCTGTGGAACTGCTATCAGCTGATCCTGCCAGGTTATGTATACTCGTTCATTCAACGCATCACGAAACAGTGCAATACCACTATCCTTCATCCATTCCGGCGTAATCTGCGCAACATATTCTTTATCCAATAATCCGTAGGTTTCACAAAATTCTTCCACACCATCCGTTGTCGGTATCTGCTCGTACACATCAGTTGCGGAAAGTACTGGCAGTGCAGCCTGTTCGGTCTGCATTTCACTCTGGCTTTGTACTGTACTTTCTCCTCCGAAACACAATGCAGCCGCATTCAACATAAGTCCTGCCGCAAGTAGCACGCTTACCATCTTTGTTTTCTTTCTGTTTAGCATCATACGCAGTCTCCTTTCCGTATCTGATTTTCCTGATACCATTGTGGATGCCACCGTCATTCCAAAGCTTTTACGGTCTGACACAGCATCAACCAGTGTTTTTGCATACAAAAACTTGTTTTCCCATCCAATTGTTTCCAATGTACCTTCATCACATGCCATTTCGCAGTCTCTTTTAGATGCTACTGCCGCTGCCCACACTAATGGATTCCACCACCAAATAATCATACAAAGACTTCTCATCACAGACCAGATATGATCTTTGTGCTGGTAATGGCACCTCTCATGCTGAAGAATCATCAAAAGCTGATCATCCTGCAAGTTTGTCTCCTCTTTCAGATAAATCGCCGGATGAATCACCCCAAACAAACACGGAGAGGATAATCCCTTTACCTGATAAATCGGTGGCTTTTCGCTGTTATCTATTTGTTTTCTGCTTCGCATTAACATGTGACGGAAGCGAAGATTGATTCCGATAAACCAAAGTCCTACGACAATACTGCCGCAAAGCCAGATGGCTGTAACCGTACTTATTAGTTGCGCTATTATACGGTGAAATACATTAGAATTGCTATTTTTTAATTGTGTGTATTCTTCGAGTTGTGGTAATGCCTCCTTCCCCGTCTGATAAAAACCGTTCTTGTCGATATTTTCTGCCTGACTGATTACCTGTCCATTTTGCTGTCCGATATTGATACTTTGATTCTTCACGTTATCGGTATCGTTATTTGGGGTACAATCTGCATTATTCGTATCTTCTATACCAGCTCTGTTTGTATTGCCTGTATCCTGTCCATTTTCCATTCCGAATTCTGCATTTGAATCTGCCTTATCTAACTCATTTCTTTGCTGGGTTACACTTTGAAATAGATGCTCGGATACCTTTGTAATATTCTGCGTCAACTGCTGATTATTCCAAAATGCCGCCGGACAAATCAAACGAACCATCACAACTGCCCAGAGTGCATATCGAAACCGACTACTAATTCTCGTTCCAAATACTTTGCGGATTGCAAAGACCGCCACGATCAGAACACAGGAGCCAATGATCCAGTCTGTCATTTTCCCTCCTCTCTAGCCTCCTGAATGATCTTATACAGCTCATCAATCTCGGATTTCGATAACTTCCGATCATGTGCCATTGCTGACAACATCATTCCCACGCTGCCATCATATACACGTTCCAAAAAGCTGCGCGTCTCAGCCTGCTCTGCTTCTTCTTTCTGTAATACTGGATAATACTGCTGATACCTTCCGCTATCATCCATACGAATAACACCCTTCGTGTTCATTCGGCGAAGCATTGTAAAAATCGTTCCTTTACTCCACGCAGTATCATCCTGCATCGCCTCCACCATATCTCCGAGTGTCATCGGGGCCTTTTCCCACAAAAGCTTCATCAGCTTCCACTCACCATCGGATAAAATAATCTGCTTTGCCATTTTCTACTCCCTTCTGTAGTTTATTCTGGTTTACTTGTGTCAACCCCATAATAACATGGCGGTATACACTTGTCAACCCATTTTAAAAAAATATCTGCCCCATTGCAATAGGACAGATATTTTCCCACAAGTCTTATCTTTTCTCCTTAAGATTACGCAAACGAATTAATACGAATCAATTCTTCTTTGCTGCCACAACAGGCGTAAAATCCGCTGTATCGCCACAGAAGTACCCGCCAAGCTTCTCGATTATATACAGCATCACCTCTTTTGCTTTCTCATAGTCCTCCGGGCGAATCGTAACAGCAGCTACTGTATGAATCTCATTTTCCTTCAGATATACATCACCTTCTTCATCGCCAAGCGTGCCCTCTAAATCTTCCATATCCAGTGTGCCACTCTCTGGTAATGAAATTTCCAATACGCCAGCAGCCTCCCAATATTCAGCAGTCTGCTTTTCCTCAAACAGTTCATAGATTTTGCGAAGAGACAGCTCTTCTTTGTTTAAGTACAGCCATTCTCCCGGCATCTTTGGTGCCGTTGGCTTTTTGACTGGTTTGGATGCTGGTGCTTTTGACGGCTTTTTGTTCCCAGACTTTCCTAATACCTTGCTTAGTGTTGTCTTATTGCTTTTACCATTCTTTTTTAAATTTGTTTGCGTCATACAACGTCTCCTTTTGTATAGTCAGTTGCTTATATTATAGCATGAAAAGAGCCTGCCGCAAAGGGCAGACTCCTGTTAAATTTATTTGCTTGATTTACTACCGTTTATAGATTCCTTTTAATGAGTCAAAACCGTTCAGTTTGCACCTTCGTTACATAAACGGCGCTGAGATGATGTGCTTTACGAGACGGGACGTTGTAGCGGGGCTTTCAAAATACAGTATGATAATAAAAAATTTAACAGGCGCCCGCGGAATTGGGCCCGTCGACAAAGTCACTCATCGAAGTGCCCCTCGTAAAACTTGCGGGTTGCACCATCTCCCGGGTTGTCAATCAATAAAGCACTTTCGCCGCTTCTTCGGCCCCCGCAAACGGTCCTGGGATGACATCTACACCACGATGCGTTCCAAAATAGTCACTGTCAAATCTAATTGCTGTTCCATCAGGATTTTCAAAACGTTCCTCTGGCTCAAATGCCTTTCCTAGCACATCTGAATCAATCATTCTATTTTTAAATCCTTCGATCAATTCGTATACGTTTGTATCCAGATAGTAACCGTCCTCTTTCTGAACAAGCTCTACGCGCACATCCTCACGTGCGACAGTTGATATCAGAGCATTGACATCCTTCTTACTTGGCTTTGCACCACCAAGATAAGCGTTGCCTTCAATCCATACTGGCAACTTTCCTTCGTGTGCGCCATAAAGTTTTGCCATATCAGCAGGCTTACTAAAATCAAACTGAGAAATCCACTCATCATATGTCGGATACTCATCAAACATCCAGGTACCTGCTGCACGATTTTCTGTGTCAAATCCATCATCTGAATCGTGCATCGTTATAATATCATCTGATGGCCATTTTTGTACAAAGATATTATTATAGAAACGATCATCACCATGAAGTACGGTCATAAAGCCCATTACCTCAGTACGATGCGGCATATGATATGGTGTATAACGCGGTCCTGTTCCTCCGCCCACACAAGTAAGTGCACCACAGATCAAATTGTGGACAAGTGCTACACCCTCTGTTGCAAAACGAAGACTTGCATCGGAAAGCATAATGTTATTATCAATCAATGTCGGGCCATGTCCAACTTCAACAAAGATATCCTGTGACATCATGCCGCCCTTTAATACAGACGCAAACGGCGGACGCTGATTATCATGCAACAGGTTCTGGCTCAGTCTTGTTCCCTGTGCTTCCCAGTCACACCAAATACCCATTGTACAATGATGAATGTGATTGCGGCGCATTGTCACATCGATTGCAGCATGCATCTTAATTCCAGCAATCTCAGCACCGCCTAACTCCATCATGTTGTTGATATGATGAATATGGTTATCCTCAATAATACTGAACACACCACCCATACGGCCTATGATTCCGCCCTGCTCGCAATGATGAATGTTGTTTCGGCGAATGATATGGCTTCCAACTTTTTCTTTCAGCCAGCCATGATACTGACCACGACATACAGCATCACGCTCCATCTGTGTCGGGCTCTTTACATATTTTGTAGTAAAGTAATGGTCATTCTCTGGATCAAGATATTTGCCAAGCGAAATTCCTGCACACTTGCTGTTTGAGATCTCGCAGTCCTCGATGATCCAGCCCTTGCTCCAATGTGGTCCAATCATTCCATCCTGATATGCAGCAGGCGGTGCCCATGTTGTTGCAGCCTTTGTCACATTAAAGCCGCTGACTGTAATATAGCCAACACCTGTCTTTGACGGCATAAAGCACTCACGCCTTACATTGATTTCCACATTTTCCTTGTTCGGGTCTGCTCCCTTAAAATTCGCATAAATAATAGTCTCATCTGTTTCCTGATCCTGTTCTGTATACCACTTGTAAACAGATTCCTCTGGAACCCAGCTGCACTCATAAACTTCGCCCTTAATACAATCCTCAAGCGAAGATGTCTCATACAATGCTCTGTCATTTAAATAAACACATCCAGTATGCTTGTCTGCCTTGGCAAAATACCAATCGCCATATACAAATGTAGTATACGGATTATATGCACCAAAGGTACTGTTTGGCACTCGGCACATCCATACATTGTCCTGATAATGCTTCCAACTGGTGATACGCTCTGCTCCTGTAATAACTGCTGCTAATGGCTCTGTACTCTTATATGTAATGCGTGCATCTGGCTCTCCTGCAAAAATAGGATCCACATACTCACGATATACACCAGGTGCTACAAGCACTGTATCACCTGGTTTTGCAACCTTTGCTGCCTCATTAATACGACGAAATGGCATTTCCTTGCTTCCGTTTCCATCACGTCCTGCACGGACATCAACATAAATATCCATAGCATTTTCTCCTTTCAATATTAGAGATTCTTATTTTTAGCTGTTGTATATTTTTACTTACACAACAGCTTGACACGGTCTGATTATGTATATTTATTGACTCTAAGAATCAAATTGTGCCTACCGCGATTATACATCATTGCTATCAAAATGTCTCTCTTTTTCTTTATTTTTAGAAAGGTTTTTATAGTAAAACGTTACTCTTTACGCGAGATTTTACTGTATCTTCAACCTCTGAAAAAACGCTTCAATTTATGTTAGGTCTTATTCCAAATGTTGCAATCTCATATGGCCTAATGACAATTAAAAATGCTTCTTTTTCTTCTCGCAGTGCTTCTTTTTCTTCTTCAATCACATTGCTTCGATATATACACTGCATCCACTCTGCTTTTTTGATATTAAGTGTAACATCCTTTTCCATTGTATTGACAAAACGAACAAAAATATCATTACTTTGAGCGCCCTTCTTCCAAGCAGTCAAATTCAATCCCTCACCCTGCCATTCAAAAAAGCTCTTTTCAAGCGGAAGAATGCCAGTCTGTGCCTGTGGCAGATAAATTTGTTCTGTTGTGCGATTCATGCCTGTTTCTACTGCTGCCAGATCATGCTGATAACCGTATCCAAGTACGAATGCATCTGCACTCTTTCCAGCTTCATACGGGAATAATGCATACTCCATTGTATAAGTACCCTGCATCTGTGCCTGCGGTGTCGGGAAATATCCCCAGTCACCCATCTCTGCAACTGAGCGAAGCAGCGTCAGCGCAATCGCATTTTCCTGATCAGGAAGAATCTCATACTCATACAGACCACGATTTGCTACTAATATTCCTGCTGATGAATCTTCCATCGCAACAAAACACTGCTGATGCTCGCAGCCGCTCGGATTGATCCACGCTTTTCCATGGCGATTTGGACGTCTTACAACCTCAAACGGTGAATCAGCCATATGCATATCACTCACAAGTCCTGTAGGAATCAATACACGTATACGATGATCCTTTGCTGTATTAACAATTGTTGTCTGGATTTTCAAACCAGCTGTATTTCGCTCAAGTGTCAGCTTTGTCTCAAGTTCAAGCAAAACAAGCTTTGTACTGCGTTTGGCTTCTCTTTGATAAGGATCAACACAAGAATAACGCTGTGCCAGAATTTCATCACCCATTGCTTCTGGAATTTCCATCTGCTGACAGATTTTTACTACGAAACGAAGCTCACTGTTTTCTTCAATCGTAATCTTTGCCGGCTTATTTTCTGTCGTAACAGTTTTTCTTTCTGTATCCTGAATATAAATATACTCATTTCCCATATCTCCTGTATCCTCATAGATACCAATATGTTTAAAGGTATATCCTGTCTTTTTGTCTGTCAGATCATAGCTGCCATCCTCATTTATCTTCACGCTGATAATTTTATTTTCCATCGTGAGAGTGTTTATGTCTTTTATTATATTTTCTGTCTGGCAGTCTGAAGACTTTAAGCATTCTTCGTTTTCTTCCAGCACATATACCTTATAGCCCATTGCTGGAACATCCTCTGCCTCAAATGTTACCTGCACACGCTCTGCCATATATGGCTGACGAAAACGATCATCTGGCAGATCATAGCCAAACTCAGTCGGTACCTTTGTAATCTTCGCGTCAATCCTTTTTTGTTCTGCATCATACAGTGTAAATTTTGGCAGTTTTTCTGCCTCAAGCTCATTCCAAGACTTTTCCAAATTTCCATACAGACGCTTTGCATCAAGCACAACTGACAATACCTGAGTCTTCGCCCAGCCTGAAAAATTATATACAGCAAATGCAATTTTTTGCTTTCCGCTATGCTTCTCATCTTTATAAACTGACTGCGTATCAATTTTATTAGTAATTTCACGCAGACTGTTTTTATACAACTCCTCTGCCACCTGCAGACTCTTATGAAAACGTGTTTCGATCTCACGATTTACTTCATCCACACTGCATCCGCAAATACTGTCATGCGGATGATTCTGCATAAGCTTTTTCCAACTGTAGGAAAGTAAATCCGCTGGATACTCGTCTCCTAAAAGAAAGGCAACTGCAGCTGCTGGCTCTGCCTGACGTTCAAGTGCACTTTCTCCTTTTCTATTGGCAATTTTTAAATCGGCATTTGCTGAACATGTATTTACAAGGGTCCAACAGCCATCTGTCTCCTGACTTGTCAATTCTCCGATAACAGTAGAAGTCTGATCAGAAAGTTCCTCCTTGACTGCCTTTGCGTATGTCTCTAAATCAGAATGAATAAATTCAATATCAGGATAAAGCTTTTTTGCAACTGCAATTGCCTCTGGCAGATTTTTCTGCACCGGCTGATGATCACAGCCATTCATAAATAATAGGTGACTTGTTCCAGCAAATTGTCTCGCTTTTGCAAGACGCTCATCCCAGTAAATCTTTGCCTGCGCCTCATCGATTGGAATTTCCATACCGTTGTTATACCAATTGGCAAATAAGATGCCTGGCAGGCTGCTTCCATCGTTTGACTGCCAGTTCATCTCTGAAAACGTAGATTCATATTGGCCACTCTTGACCTCATTATTAAGACCAATTGGTTTTACGCCTCTGCCAAATGCAATTGCTTCCATTCTGGCTTGCTTTAATACCTGCGGCATCTGTCCTGCATTGCCAAATGCATCTGGAAAATAACCAATATGACTAACTTTTCCATATTTCTTTGCAGACTCCATACCTGTAAGCAGATTTCTTACACATGACTCTCCGCTTGTCAAAAATTCATCTTGCAGCACATACCACGGTCCAACACATAGTCTGCCTTCACGCACGTACTTTTCAATCTGTTCTCGCTTTTGTGGACGAATCTCCAAATAATCATCCAGTGCAATTGTCTGGCCATCCAGAAAAAAGCTTCTATATGCTTCATCTGTTTCAAATTTTTCTAAAATTGCATCTACCAATTCTACCAAGTGCATTCTGTGTTTTTCAAATGGCAGATACCACTCTCTGTCCCAATGGGAGTGAGAAACAATATGTACTGTTGTTTTCATTATTTTCCGCCTTTCCTCTTATTCATATAATACTCCAGCTGCTTTTATTTTATCCTGTTCTTTCCACTTTCGTCAAGATGATTTTTCATCCAACACTTAATAAAAGATTCCGAAAACACCTGCGTTTGCACAGCTATCTCGGAATCTTATTTAGGTTTATAGGTTTATGGGTTTACAAATTTAATTACTTTCCAAGCAGCCCTTCTAATGCTCGGTATGCAACACAGAACGCTTTCTCGGTATCATTTTCTGCACGAACTGCCGCATCTTTTTCCAGATTTGCGAGTCCTGCAAAGTTTGCCAAATGCGGTTCCAGACTCAAATATCCCTTGTAACCGGATGCGTCCAACTTTTCAAAGATATCTAGAAGCTGTCCATCTCCAGTTCCTGCCGGAACAACCTCACCATCTGCCATACGTGCATCTTTTACATGAACATACTCAATATATGGCTTTAACATTTCGTAAGCCTCAATTGTATTTTGTCCGCACTGAATAAAATTTGCAAAATCAAAGGTCGCTTTAAAATGATCTCCATAAAATTCTTTCATCAGATCAAGACAGCGTGCTGCATTGTCACCATAAATACCTTTCTCATTTTCATGAAGCAATACAAGACGACTAGCCTTTGCCTCCTGTACCATGCGTTCCATACGTTTCATAACCGCATCACGATAGTCCTTCTGATCAGCATTTTCTGGCAGATAAAAACTAAACATACGAATATATGGTGTCTCAAAGATATCAGCTATGTGCTCAATACGCTGCAGCTTTTTCATATGAGCTTCAAAATCATCCTCAATGCCAATTTTTCCAATTGGAGAACCAACTGCGGATACACGGATTCCAGCAGCGTCAAGACGTTTTTTTGCTTCCTTTGCCTGCTCATCGGTAAAATCTGCTACGCCAGTGCCATCAGCACTTCTAAACTCCACAAATTTAATTCCAAGCTCATTTAATACCTGAATCTGTCTGTCAAGTGATACACTGATTTCATCAGCAAAACAGCTGACTGGACAGTTTGAAAGTATTTTTCTCATGTTTTCTCCTTCTTAGTCACAAAACTTAACTATTCAAAACTACATTCACAGCAAGTAATTTTACATAACTCTGAATAGTTACGAAAATTCCACAACATGATGCTCACGCGCTGACTCATATGCACCAAGCATCAAACGAATACTATTTTCTAACACTGGAAGCTCCAAAGCAAAGTCGGTATTATTTTCCAATGCCTTATAAAAATCACCGATACATGCTGTATGACCGCTTCCCCAGTAACTTTTTCCAATTGGGACAGGGCGCTCCACGTCTGGCTTTGTAATCGTTCCATCCGGATAACGATAAGAAACATCCAAATCCTCAATGCGAACTGTTACCTTCTCGCATGAAATCTCAATTAACGGTGGAACATCTGCACAATATGCATTCGTTGCGTAAAAGCACGCAACTTTTTCACCAAAACGAATATACGCCTCTAGCGTATCCTCCACCTCGATAAGCCCCTTTAAATGATGATTTGAAAGTGAAGCATCAATCCAATCCGGCTTTCCTAATAAGTCAGAAAGAAGATCTAATGTATGAACAGCCTGATTAATCAATACACCGCCGCCCTCTGTTGCAAGTTTTCCTCTCCACTCACTCTGTGTATAATATGGTGCCGGACGATTCCAAGTGACAAGTCCGCGTGCACCTAACACTTTTCCTGCCGCGCCTGATGCAATAAATTCTTTTGCCGCGCGATAGCTTGGATTATAGCGATTCTGATAGCATAACCCTAACTTTGCCTTAGACGCATAAACTGCCTGCTTTAACTGATCCAGCTGCGCAAATGTGATTGCCGGTGGTTTTTCCATAAACACATTTATGTCTCGCTCTAATGCATACTGTGTCATAGGCACATGAAGATAATGCGGTGTACAAACATGAAGCACATCAGGCTGCTCTTTTTCAATCATTTCCTCAAGTGAGGCATATGGCTTTGTATGAAATCTTTCAGCATAATCCTGGGCTTTCTCAAAATGAATATCTGCCACACCGACAAGCTCTGTATCTTTTTGAGCAGTCAGTACGGCAGCATGGACTGCGGCGATATTGCCGCAGCCAACAATCACTGCACGTTTCATAGAAGCACCTCCTACTTATTCTTTAGTCTTGCTTCCGTAACTTCCTGTTGTATCAAAAGTAATATCCTGTACATTTTCCTTTTTCTTAGAATTTGCACGATGCTCATTCAATTTTTCAAGGAAGAGATCCTCATCAATCGGCAAATTAACTGGCTTTTCAAGCCATGAGGACAAATGCATTGCATTAGAAAGCTCCAGTCCATGAATACCCTCAACGCCATCTGCCACTAATGGCTCACCGCGAAGAATGGCAGCAGCAAACGCATTTAATACACCAATATGCTGAGGATTCTTTCCGTCAAGCTCTAATGTCGTCTCATGACACGGTGGCTTTGCAAATCCTTCTGTTGCCTGATAACAATACTCTCTCTCATTAATTTCAAGCTCATAGAACTTAAGCTCATCTTTTTCTGCAACAAGCTTTCCTTTTTCGAGTGTTACCTCAAGACGGTTTGTTCCAGGTGCATCAGCTGTTGTCGTAACAAATACACCAGTTGCGCCATTTGGAAACTCCAGATATGCGGTTACATCATCCTCAACCTCGATATCATGCCACTTTCCGTTATGACAGAATGCACGTACCTTTGACGGCATTCCGCAGATCCACTGCAGCAAATCCAGATTGTGCGGACACTGATTTAATAAAACGCCGCCGCCTTCGCCGTCCCATGTTGCTCTCCAGCCGCCTGAATTATAATATGCCTGTGTGCGGTACCAGTCTGTGATGATCCAATTCACACGCTTTAATTTTCCGTAATCACCGCTCTGTACCATGTCATGCATCTTTTTATAGATACAATTTGTTCTCTGATTGAACATCATACCAAATACGCGGTCACTCTTCTCTGCGGCCTCGTTCATTTCTCTTACCTGCTTTGTATAAACACCTGCCGGCTTCTCGCACATAACATGAAGTCCATTTTCAAGTGCAAGGATTGTCAGTCGCGGATGATCATAATGCGGTACTGCGATCAATACAGCATCACATGTACCTGATTTGATTAAGCTGTCACCATCCTCAAAAATTGCTGTGCCCTCCGGCATATTTTCCTTTGCCCACTCTCTTCTGCTCTCACGAAGATCTGCCGCTGCCGTAATACGCACTTCCGGCACTTTTCCTGCCATGATATTGGCGGTGTGGCCACTTCCCATGTTACCAACACCAATAATTCCAAGTCTTACCTGTTCCATCTATCTTTTTCTCCTTCTTATATTCACTATCATAAAAGATTAACGATATCCAGCCTTTGCAAGATTATCATAACTTGTCTTCAAACACTCAAATGGGCTGCCCTGTGTGCAGACATCCTGCTCTACCAACATATATTCACAGCAACTGTTCTCAAGTTCCTTAAAGATTGCCGGGAAGTTTAAATTACCCTCCATAACTGGTGCCATGATCTGGTTCCAACCCTTAATCTGCATATCTTTTAAATGAACGCACGGAATACGATCCTTTAACAGACGAATCCACTCGCATACATCAGCACCCGCTGCTGCTACCCAATAGGTATCCAGAGTAATTCCCATCTCATCTGGTGCAAATCCTTCCATAAGATACTCAATCATGCGTTTTTTCGAATTTGCATTTGGCAGATTTTCTGCCTCAAATGCCTCAAACTCAGTATTGTGATTGTGGTACATCAAAAGCTTTCCTGATGCAGCAATCTTTTTTGCCGGCTCCTTAAAATCATCCATGAAATGGCTCAGCCACTCCTTTGTACGATAGCGCTCTGGCATCATTCCAAGTCCAATATAGCGGCATCCCATGATATCATGCTCCTTAATAAGTGCTTCAGTATCATAGAGGATTCGATTAGGATCACTGTGTGTCAATGCAATCTCAAGACCATTTGCATCACAGATTTCTCTAATCTGCTCTGGCTTAAGATCCTTTCCTACTGCGGAAATCTGGACAGTCTTATAGCCCATTTCTGCAATTTTTTTCATAGAGCATGCGAAATCCTTTACATTCTGAGTATACGATTTAATCGTATAAAGCTGTGCACCTGTTTTCATAATAAATCTCCTTTTTCATTTTATTTTTTGTTGGTTTTTATCAAGTTTGTTTCGTTTTTTCTAGGCTTCTATGTCTACTATACTTCTTTTAACCACAAAAATCCATTGCAAAAAGGAAACAAAACATTGCATATATAGCGATTATATGGTATCCTATTTTGCAGAGCACAAAAAAGTAAAGAAAGGTTCTGATCATATGGATTCAACGGCACATATCAATACCGACCTTGTTTCATTTGGCTATTCAGAAAGCACATATGTGATGACAGATTATGCGCTTCACTGCCACAATTTTTATGAGGTTTTTTATTTTCTTTCTGGTGACGCCGACTATCTTGTAGAAGGTGTAAACTATCAGCCGACACCTGGAAGTGTGCTGTTACTCTCCCCGCACGCATTTCACGGTGTGCGTGTAAACAGCACTGCCCCATATAGACGATATTCCCTTCACTTTCACCCTGATCTGCTGCTGCCAGAGCGGCGTGATTTTTTGCTGCGCGCATTTCCTCAAATAGGTGAAAATGCCGGACAGCCTATTTATTTTAAACATACTGAAAAATTTCATCTGCTGTCCTATCTGGAAAGTTTTGAATCCTGTTCTCGTAAAAGCAATGAATTTCAGGCACAGATGCTTCCGATCTGCGTAGAAGCGCTGCTGATGCAGATTGCAGATATGAGTGATTCGTGCAATGCTTTTTCAAAACAGTCTGACACTCCACAGACACAGCTTAGTTCCATTCTTTTTTATTTAAATCAGCATTTGAAGGACCCAGTGACACTTGATGAAATTTCAGATCATTTTTTTATCAGCAAGCATCATTTAAATAAAGTTTTCAAAAAGGCAACCGGAACAACTGTAATCGACTACCTTTTAAGAAAGCGAATCGCTTATGCACAGATGCTTCTTTTTAATGGCTGCCACGCAAAAGAAGCCGCTGCAGACAGCGGCTTTCTTGACTATTCTTCTTTTTATCGTTCTTATGTGCGCATACTAGGACATCCGCCTGGCGCAGACCGCGGAGTCCTCGCCAAGCCAAATGATTCTGGTATTGGAAATGTGACGGTGCATGGTTAATAGGGACAGGTACAATGGCTCCCACTCCAATGTGCTCCACATATGAATTTTCTATTTTATTATTTGGGATGTTACTGCTGCCGATAACTTGCCTTATGAGAAAGTCGGCAAGAGCGAGCCTGTGTCTATTGCGGATGAGGTGCCGTTTGAGATTCCAGAGAGTTGGGAATGGGTGAGGTTAAAAAACATATGTAATGTAGTTTCTGCAAAGCGAGTGCATCAATCTGATTGGAAAAATGAAGGAGTACCATTCTATCGTGCTAGAGAGATAGGGAAATTGTCTGAATATGGAACTGTTGATAATGATCTATTCATTTCAAAAGAACTTTATCAGGAATTTTCTAAGAGCGGTGTTCCAAAAGCTGGAGATCTTATGGTGACTGCTGTTGGCACATTGGGAAAGACTTACATTGTTCAGGATAATGATCGTTTTTATTACAAAGATGCCAGCGTTATCTGCTTTGAAAATTTCAGTAAACTTTTACCGGAATATCTTCAATTAGTTATGATGACTCCTTACATGAGTTCTACTATCAAAGAACATTCGACAGGCACAACTGTTGGAACTATTACCATAATAACAGCTAATCAATACTTAATTCCTATTCCGCCTATTAGAGAGCAGAAACGAATTATAGATAAAATATCGGAACTTTCCTCGATTGCTCAGGTATATAGTAATAAAGAGAACGAGTTGTCTACATACAATAGTTATTTTCCTGTTCAACTTAAGAAATCCATTCTGCAAGAAGCCATCCGGGGAAAACTTGTTCCACAGAACCCAGCAGATGAACCAGCAGATGTCCTTTTAGAACGCATCCGTGCAGAGAAAGAGCGACTGATTCAAGAGGGGAAAATCAAGAGAGATAAGCACGAATCTGTCATTTATAGACGGGATAATTCTCATTATGAAAAGCGTGGCTCCGAGGAAGTGTGCATTGATGATGAAATTCCTTTTGAAATACCAGAAAGTTGGTGTTGGTGTCGTTTGAGTTCTTTCGGAATATTTAGTAGCGGCAAAACCCCATCCATGCAAAATCCAGACTATTGGAACGGAACTGTTCCATGGGTTTCATCCAAAGATATGAAAAAGCCTGTTATAAATGATTCTGAAATGCATATTACAGAACTTGCAGCGGAAACAATGCAACTTTATCCAGCAGGAACACTTCTTCTTGTTGCTCGAAGTGGCATTCTTCGCAGACTTCTTCCTCTTTGTATTCTTGGCGTAGATAGCACAATTAACCAAGATATTAAAGCATTTACATTGTATGATGCCAAAACTTCATCATGGATTTATTATGCGATCAAAGCTTTTGAACCGTATATCCTCAAAGAACTTGTCAAATCTGTTACAACAGTTGAAAGTCTCAAATTTGATGAGTTTATATCAATGTTAATACCTATTCCACCTGAAAAAGAGCAGATACGGATTATTGATGCCTTAAAAGATGCACTTTCATTATTAACACCGTTGTCAAAGAACCCGTTATTCTCATTATGAGAAGTTGGATGGAGTGGAGCGTTGTATCGACGATGAGATACCGTTCGAAATACCAGCAAGCTGGGAATGGACGAGATTGGGACAGGTTATTTTGTTGCTTTCTGGAACTGATTTCAAGCCTAAAGAATACAATGATAAATGCAAAGGAATTCCATATATTACGGGTGCCAGTAGTTTATCGGAAAATGGTGTTTTAATAAAACGATGGACAGAAATACCTAAAGTAATTGCAAATTATGGCGATATTCTATTGGTATGTAAAGGTTCTGGTTATGGAAAAACGGTGATTTGTGATATTGAAAAAGCACATATTGCAAGACAAATTATGGCAATAAAAAATGTCGCAATACTTGATATATTTTATATTCGTTTGTTTTTACAAGCAAATTTTGAATATATAAAATCCAAAGGTCAAGGAGTTATCCCTGGAATAGATCGAAATAGTGTTATTAGTATGCTGTTTCCGATTCCACCGTTAGCAGAACAGAAACGTATTGTGGAAAAGCAGAGAGAATTGTTCGATAAAATTTCTTTAATATAATGCTTAATTGTATAATATTTGGCGAAAGGAGGTCTTTCGCCATGATAGAAAACGAAAAATTTGAAAGACATTTGAGGGAAATGAATCTCTCAGAAAACACAATTTCATCGTATATGTTTGCTATTAAGCAGTATGGAGAACAATATGATGATATTACGCAGAAAAAGTTACGAGAGTACAAGGTATGGCTTATCGAAAGCTATAAGCCTAAGACCGTCAATCTTAGGCTACGAGCACTCAACTGTTACTTAGAATGTATTGGTAAAGAAAAATGGAAACAGCCATTTGTTCGAGTGCAGCAGAAAAGTTATCTGGAGAACGTAATTAGTGAAGCAGACTACGAATACTTCAAATCCTGTCTAAAAAAAGATAATGACATGTTTTGGTATTTTGTAATTCGTTTTCTTGCTGCGACTGGTGCAAGAGTAAGCGAATTAATTCAGATCAAAGTCGAGCACATTAAAATAGGGCATCTTGATCTATATTCAAAAGGCGGAAAGCTGCGCCGAATTTACATTCCAAAAGAATTACAAAATGAAGCTCTTTTATGGCTAAATGAAAAGAAACAAGAAAGTGGATTTATTTTTCTGAATAAATACGGTGAACGTATTACCACGCGTGGCATTGCCGGTCAACTAAAAAAATTGGCAGTAAAGTATGATATTGATCCAGCAGTGGTTTATCCACATTCATTTCGCCATCGTTTTGCAAAAAGCTTTCTTGAACGCTGCAATGATATAGCTTTTCTTGCTGATCTTATGGGGCATGAAAGCATTGAAACTACCCGCATTTACCTCAGAAAAACAGCTACAGAACAGAGAGAAATTGTTGATACAATCGTAGATTGGTAAAAAGTAAGGCATACACTTCGGTTCATTGAAGTGTATGCCTTGTGCTTTATAAGTTACTGTAAATAGTGAAAAGAGTCTTTAGTTTTTCGACAATGCGAATTTGTTCTGCTAATGGTGGTATTGCAATCAAAGTGTTTGAAATGTCTCGCATTACCCAGTTTTTATTGCCTACACCACGAGTATTTTCTTCCGCCTGTCGTTGCACTAAAGGTGAATTTATCAGATGTATCAAATATTCATTGTGCAGCAATTTTTGATTAAATTTCAAGAGTGCTACACTTACAAACACGCTAAACTCATCTGTTGTATCCACAATAACTGGAATACCTGTAGTACCTACCTTTGTAAGTAATATATCCCCATATTCTGGATTACAACGCTTATATAATTCATTGTGTTCTTCTTCAGTAATGAATTTACAATTTGAAAAACCCAAAGTACCGCTACTAACATCCTTAACAGAGATAAATGGAATTCCAGAATCAACATATTTAGGTCTGGAGTGAGTGCCATCGGTAAGTTTATGCAAGATTGTTCCAAGTCTGCAATATGCCCAGCTTTCTGGAATCTCAAACGGTATCTCATCGTCGATACAACGCTCCACTCCATCCAACTTCTCATAATGAGAATTATCCCTTCTGAAAATGACAGATTCGTGCTTGTCTCGTTTAATTTTACCTTCTTGAATCAGTCGCTCTTTTTCTGTACGGATGCGCTCCAAAAGAGCAGATGCCGGTTCGTCTGACGGATCTTGTGGAACAAGTTTTCCTTGGACAGCTTCTTGCAGAATGGATTTTTTGAGCTGTGCTGGAAAGTCTTTATTATATACTTGTAATTCCTTTTCTTTATCTCCGTATGCATTAACCATAGGAATAACTTCAAGAAGTTTTTCAATAATACGTTTCTGCTCTCCAATAGGTGGTATTGGAATAAATAACTCAGCTACGGCCGATGGACGTAATTCTGTTTGATTTGTCGAACCTTCACCCAATTTTTCAAGATATGGTTGATAATATTTTAGCGTATAAAATAAATAGCTTTTTATCAAATATTTGCAGGCACGAATAATTGTGACATGAGAATCCGGAACAATGGTAAAGTCATTTATTCTGTCAGAATCATGAAACATACCAATTCGTCCAAGTGTGCCATTACCTGTTGAATTGATAATTATATCTTCATTAACTATATACTCATCAATCGGATATTTTTCAAAAGCTTTCATATCTAAACATTTGGCTAATGAAATATCTATTACACCAAGCTTTACATTGCACTTCTGCGCAAATACATAAACATTGCTACTGTTTGCATATTTTGGAGATTTACCACGTTTGATTTCTTTAACAGTAATGCTTTTTAACCTCACCCATTCCCAACTCTCTGGAATCTCAAACGGCACCTCATCCGCAATGCACACTGGCTCGTTCTTACCGACTTTCTCATAAGGCAAGTTATCGGCACCACGGAAAATGTAAGAAGGATTCTTTTCCTTCTTGATTTTCCCATCTTTGATAAGCTGTTCTTTTTCTTTTCTTATTCTCTCAAGCAATACTGACGCTGGTTCATCATTCGGATCCTGCGGAACAAGCCTACCTTGAACAGCCATCTGTAATATTGAATTTTTCAACTGTTGTCCAGTCATTATTCTTCCTCCAAATCAATTCCCAAAATTTCCGTAATCTGAGCTAAAATGCGGTCTATATCTGCATTCAGGCTTGCTCTCTTTTCCTGATACTGCTGAATCAGTTCCTTAGGTGGCAGAATTTCTTCTTCCTCGTGAGGATATCCGCAAAGGTCGATATTGTAATTTCTTGCAACGATCTCTTTTACAGCATACTTCTTTGCCTTATCAAAACCATCAACGTTAATTTCTTCTCTGTTGTTCCACCATTCAATAGCTGGTTCAAAATGTCTAAGTTCCATTGCCTTCGTTTTAGAAAAATTCTTGTATCCTTCCGGCATGTCCAAGCGGTAGAACCAAGTTTCTTCTGTTGGCTTTGTATTGTCGAAAAACAGAATATTAGTAGTAATAGATGTATATGGAGCAAATACGCTGTGCGGCATACGAATTACAGTATGCAGATTAAATTCTGAAAGCAGTTTTTTCTTAATAGCAACCTTAGCATTATCTGTACCAAACAGAAATCCATCTGGTAAAATAACTGCTGCACGACCGTTCTTTTTAAGTCGATACATAATAACAGACATAAACAGATCGGCAGTCTCACTGCTTGCCAAATCTGCTGGAAAATGATTTTTCACTTCTGTTTTCTCATTGCCACCGTATGGTGGATTCATCAAAATAACATCAAACTGATCATCCACAGTGTAATCCAGAACATCTTTCAGCAGAGAGTTGTCATGGTAAATCTTCGGCACATCAATGCCATGCAGCAACATATTGGTGATACACAGCATACACGGGAACTGCTTTTTCTCAATACCGTAAATGGAATTATCATAAGCTTTCTGATCTTCCGTCGTCTTTACTTTTTTAGAAAGCTCTTTCAGCCAACTTGTAAGAAAGCCACCAGTGCCACAAGCAAAATCAGCAACCTGTTCGCCAATCTGAGGATTAATCATCTTTGCCATAAAATCCGTTACAGCACGAGGCGTATAAAATTCTCCTGAAGAACCAGCGCTTTGCAATTCTTTCAAAATAGTTTCATAGATCTCACCAAAAGCATGGCTTTCTTCATAATCTCCAAGGTCAAGGTCATCTATAACATTGATAACCTGACGAAGTAAAACTCCATCTTTCATATACTGATTTGCATCAGCAAAAGTAGTTTGCACGATGGCTTTCTTTATTGGGGTTGATGAATCAACTTTGACACCTGGAATGATGATTTTTCCGGTAGCATCTTTGATGTCAATTCCCTTTAATACAGGAAATAATGTATTATTCACAAAGTTTAACAATTTATCACCTGTTAAAGCAGTTCCTGTATGATCGTCAACAGCCCAGTTCTGCCAGCGACACTCTTTTGGAATAATGGAAATATACTCCTCATCATCCCATTCCCAATCCTGCTCTTTTGCATCATACACTTTCAAAAAGAGCATCCATGCAATCTGCTCAATGCGCTGGGCATCACCATTGATACCTGCATCATTTCGCATAATGTCACGAATTCTTTTTACAAATCCCGATAAATTACTCATCTTCTGTACCGCCTTAATTTTTTTATTTTCCTACAACTTACACAGCTTCATCTGCGTAAATCGCTTTCTCAAGTTCTTTAACTGCTTGCATATAACCGGCTTTTCCACCAAAATATCCAGCAATCTTTGCAGGTTTTCCCAGTTTCTGGAACGGATCAAGTTTTAAAATCTCTGTTTTTTCAATTTCATAAATTCCCGTGTTCATATACTTATCAAGAAGGCTTTCCAGCACTTCTCTTGCAATACCACTATATTTGCTGAGAAAATCTTTTTTCTTTACATTGTTGGCTCGTTCTTTACGAGTCAGCGGTTTCTTGTCAAACGCTACATGACAGATAAAATCAAAATCATCCACATCTGCCATACCCTGCTCTGATTTCATCAATTCCAAATCAATGCCTTGCTCCAGCAGCGTTTCCCTGATTTTCTCTTTCTTTTCTTCCTTCGACCATTGACGAATGAAATTATCCAAAGAAGCATATTCTCCACGGATATTTTCTTTTGTATAATCTACAATACTTTCCTGTCGAAGCAATTTTCCGTTTGCATCATATACCGATACCGTTTTATGGATAATTTCTACCTTGCAACCATCACGACTAACAATGGGCTTTGGAGTTTTCAGCCCAGGTGGGTCATTTGGTCCAGGCGGATCACTTGGTCCTGGTGGTGGAGTTTTCTGTCCTCCCGGGGTGAATCCAGGGTCAATCATAATCGGACCGTCCCAATCAGGATCAGCAAATAATCTGGTAACATTACGGAAATCCATAACAACAAAATGTGTTTTTCCCTCTTTTTCACGCAGTCTGGTGCCACGACCGATAATTTGCTTAAACTCTGTCATAGAACCAATCATTTCATCCAAAACAATTAATTTTGTCATCTTACAGTCTGCACCAGTAGATAAAAGTTTTGATGTAGTCGCAATCACTGGATACAGTGCAGAAACAGAAATAAAATAATCCAGTTTCTTTTTGCCATATTCATCACTGCCAGTAATACGCACAACATAATCTGGATTTTCTTTTACCATATCAGAGTTCAGATTTACCAATGCCTGACGCATACGCTCAGCTGCATCTTCGGTTGCACAAAATACAATCGTTTTCGCCATTCTATCTGTACTTTTCAAATAACGAGTAATTTCGGATGCAACCTGTTGAATTCGATCTTCAATGATAATATTGTAATCATAATCACTGTTGGTATAAATGCGATCTTCTATTTCATTGCCATAAATGTCTCGCTGTCCCTTACGAGGTCTCCATCCTTCGCCAATGTCCGTCATTATATTGATAACCTTAAAAGGTGCCAGAAACCCATCTTCGATGCCTTCCTTCAGACTATATATATAAACTGGTTCGCCAAAATAACTAAGATTGGAAATATACTTGGTTTCTTTCGGCGTAGCAGTCATACCAATCTGTGTTGCAGAACTAAAATATTCCAAAATTCTGCGCCAACGACTTTCCTCTTTCGCAGAACCACGATGGCATTCGTCCACAATAATGAGATCAAAAAAATCTGGTGTAAAAAGTTCACTAAAATGTTCCTTATCATCGTCACCAACCAATTGCTGATATAAAGAGAAATACACCTCATGAGAAGTAATGGTTCTTTTATCATCCTTAGACACATTAATCTTGTGAATAACTTTTTCCAGTGGAGCAAAATCCTGCTGAATAGACTGATCTACAAGAATATTGCGGTCAGCAAGATACAAAATCTTCCGTTTTAATCCGCTTTGCAGCATACGATAAACGATCTGAAAAGCAGTATAAGTTTTTCCTGTACCAGTAGCCATAACGAGTAACAGACGATTCTGCCCTCTTGCAATGGCAGTTACCGTTCGGTTAATGGCAATTCGCTGATAGTAACGTGGTGGATATGTATTTTGACTGCTGTAATAAGGCTGTCCAATTACTTTTTCCTGTGTTTGTGTTATTCCAGATTCCTCTTTAAAGCGCGAAATCAACTCCTCCTCTGTTGGAAATTCATCCATTTTTAATTGACGTTCTTTGCCAGTAAGGAAATCATGCTCTGCGAATCCATCTCCATTTGAACTGTATGCAAACGGAAGGTCAAGCATCTTTGCATATGTCATAGCTTGTTGCAATCCATACGAAATACTATGCTTATTGTCTTTCGCTTCAATAATGGCAATCGGATTGTTTGCATTCAGATATAAGATATAATCTGCACGCTTGGGTTTTTCACGAAACACAAAATTCCCCTTCAGATTGATTTTACCATCTGTAACCTGTGTCTCCATAGTAATCTTACCTCTGTCCCATTTAGAGGTGATTGCAGGTGTAATATACTGTAATTTAATATCTTCTTCTGACATTTCACTTTTATGTAGAACAGTGCTCATTTGTACATTCTCCTTTCATATCATCTTACATGAAAGCTTCTTATAATCCGAATTTATCGGAAGTTGTATCCTACAAAAACATACTACTCTGATATAAAGTCAACAAAATTCTGGCTCCTTATTTCAAATTTTGAAACCAGTTTTACTTAATCCTTTTCTGAATATCTTCAACGGACGGCAGCTGCTTTTCCAGATCATCAGGCAAACTGCTTGTTATTTTGTATTCACTCACACCAATCGGCTTTGAAATGTCCTTGAGTGAATATTCTGCAACCACATTATTCTTGCTTTTGCACAAAAGCAAACCAATTGACGGATTGTCTTGCTCTTTTTTCAAAATACCATCCACTGCTGATAGATAGAAGTTTAGCTGACCGGCGTATTCCGGCTTAAAATCACCTGTTTTCAATTCAATGACTACATAGCAGCGGATATTTAAGTTATAAAACAGTAAATCGATGTAAAAATCATCACCGCCTACATTAAGGTGATACTGATTTCCCAAAAATGCAAAACCTGTTCCAAGCTCCAGAAGAAGCTTTGTGACATCCCGAACCAGTGCCTGCTCAATGTCCCGTTCAAGCATATCTTCCCGAAAAGGAATGAAATCAAAAACATATGGGTCTTTCATGGTTTGCACCGCAAGCTCGCTCTGTGGAGATGGTAGACGGTATTCAAAATTTGTAACTTTATTTGCCATAACCTGACGCTGGTATAAACCACTTTCAATCTGATGAATCAAAACATTATGTGACCATCCATTTTCAGCCGTTTTTTCAATATACCATATACGCTGTTGCGGATCTTTAACTTTTTCCAAAATTGCAATATTATGAGACCACGGAATTTGTGCAGATACCATCTGCACAAATTCCCGATCTGGATAAGTCTCAGCAAATTTTGCCATATATTTTAAATTTCGAACGGAATATCCCTTACTCTCTGGAAAAGCAATCTTAATATCAGTGGCAAGGTTGTCAATAAACTTATTTCCCCATAATTTATGTTCATTGATTACACAACCTATATCATGATAAAGAATCAGCATATCTGCATTTACATGAACTGCTGCACGGTATTGTGCAGCCTTGATTTCTTGCTTAATATTTTCAATAATGGAGAGATACTCCTGAGTATTCATTAGCACACTCATCGCCTCACTTTCACATAATTCTTATCCTTATTTTTCCCTCTTAATATGCAATCCTGAAATAATCCAAGTATGCCTTATATCGATCTTGCGCTGTCAAGCAAGTGTCTGTCAGGTACCCTTTTTCATTGTTCCATTCTTTCAATCCTCGATAATAAAACATTTTCAAATTATCCTCAATAATGAACGGAACAATATTGTATTTTAGGCATTCTTTGAACATAATCAATCGTCCCACACGACCATTACCATCCTGAAATGGATGGATACATTCAAACTTTACATGAAAATTCAGAATATCTTCAAGTGTCTTTTCTTCCTGATTATTATACTCTGACAGTAATTTCTTCATTCTATCTGCAACTTCTTCTGGAAGTGCAGTCTCCATACCGCCAACTTCATTTGGCAGTTTCTTGTAATCGCCGACAACAAACCAATCCTTTCTGGAATCACTGGTGCCATTTTTCAGAACTAGATGCAGCTTCTTGATAAAATTTTCCGTCAATGTTGCTTTTGCATTGTCAATAATCATATCAATACACCGAAAATGGTTTGCTGTTTCAATCACATCATCTACATTAAGCACTTCTTTTTCTATACCAATGGTGTTCGTCTCGAATATATATCGGGTCTGATCGTGGGTCAACCGACTGCCTTCCATATGGTTTGAATTATATGTTAAATCAATCTGTGTCTTATGATAAATACCTCCAGAGTATTTATTTGTCTTCTCATCCAGCAAAATATCCAATAGCGTCGTCTTTTTTTCTTTCTTCTTATTAGAACGCTCTGGCTTTTTTGCATTTTCCGGAATGTTCCATGTCTTTCCGGTAATAAATGCTCCCGGTACACGCCCGTGAGCACAATAATTTCTTACACTCCGTTCAGATACATCCCATTTTTTTGCCATTTCAGCAACTGAAAAGTATCGCATCTGCCATCCTCCTTTCACACGATCAAAACCACATTCTATGGGCTTTTCATTGTCATAATTCAAAAATTGCACTTACTATGGTTAGTATACTACATTATCGGCAATAAGTCCACACACTCTTATTTGCTTTTATTATTTTTGCCAATAAAAATATTAATAAAAAGCTGGATACTACTTCCTATAAAGCAATATCCAGTCTCACTTATTTTATTCTTTATTCCTAAACCAACGCATACGCAATACCTTTTTTTGATTCTGTCCTTTATTACCATGTCAGCACGCAAATCTCTGCATTCTGATCAAGCGGATCGCGGTGCTGATAATTAAACAAAACAAACTGCTTTTCATCTGTGGCCACTAGGGACAGGTACGGTGGTCCATTATCTGTCCCAGATAGCTTCCACTGTATAGTTGATTTCATCCGAGCACTTCTTTCCTAGCATAAATTTCTCCTTCAAATTCCGATTGAGACGTGGTCTGTATGCTTTATTTCTCACACAAGCTACTTAATCCATATTTATATATTTAAAATATTTTATGATGAAGATGAAGTTATAGCAGATAACAGGTCGGCAGGCCTTTCAAAAAAATAATCTGCTTTTATGTGCTTATTATGACTGCCCCATACTGCCAAAGCAAAATCAATTCCCGCATTTTCCGCACATTTACTGTCATATTTGCTGTCTCCGATATAAAGCACTTTACTATGGTCTGTTTTTGATAATTCCATATATTTCAAAATCGGTGCGGCATTGGGTTTATGTTCCTGTGTATCGTCTGCACATATGATTATTTTGAAATAATGATTGATACCAAACGGAGAAAAATCATGTGTAAATTCTTCCCTTGTCTTTGATGTGACAATCCCTATTTCATAATCCAGGCTTATAAGATTTTTCAATAATTCAACGATTCCGTCAAATATTTTAATGGTATTTGTATAGTTACGCATATTTTTATCCCATAATTCTATCGCATAGGAAGTGTCTTTTATCTCAAGTTTTTTCAAAGCGTCTGTCCCTGTAATCCCTAACGCAAATCTTAGTTCAGAGCATGGTATCTCTCTCCCAGACAATCCCTTTATAGTTTCCTGTAGGGAATGTAATACAGCATATTCCGTATCAATCAGAGTACCGTCAATATCAAAAACAATATGCTTATACTTCATGCTGCCACCTTTCCCTGCCTGTATCAAAATCACTGGATTCGTAATACACGATATCCCTCCTTAACGAAAACTGTTTTCCACAATACCCGGAAGCAAAGAGTAGATAGAACAGCCAATCTGACTTTCAAACTGTTCTTTAATCTCGAAAATCTTTTTCCACCTGTCTATTGTCGCTGTGTGAACACCGTACCGTATTGTCACGTCTACAAATCTCTTTTCCAAAAGACAAAACCCCGTCGGCATAGCCAATGCATCACATAACTGTACAAGACGGTCATAATCATCATATACCGCATTTGCAACAAATTCTTTCATAAACAGATAATCCTCATCACTGACATCAAACTCACCGATAGATGTAGCAATATCCTGAATCATAAATGCGTGGGATATACATATCTGTGCAGCTTTTTCCCATCCGCGCTCCATACAGTACCGATAGCCGTCTATCAGATGCCTTTCCGAAC
>JABLTO010091859.1_pt1 | contig 49485 bp, 39 predicted proteins | sample 7160091 | NCBI WGS metagenome assembly JABLTO01 (sample SAMN14651225, study PRJNA627086) | human gut metagenome | isolation source: feces | host: Homo sapiens
CCCGGTTTAAAATCGGACATACTCCACGGAAAAACCAAAACAACCGAAGTTGTTCTGCAACCTCCCGCTTCAACGCATATCTGTCGCAGTCACGCTTATTTATTATACAATAATGATTGGTGAAATGCAAGCTTTTGAAAAAAGAATTTTGAGAATTTTATAAGTTTTTTTTGTGCATAACTTACAAATTCGACAAAAATTCTTTTTTTAATCAAAATTCGACGCGGCATTGGCATAGCGACTTTCTATATTATATAGATAATCGTTCTATTTCTTTTCTTTTGTCTTCTATAATATAATAATATTTATTTTACACGAAGCCGCACATCTTGTCAAATATCGTCTCATCTTAAAATAATTCTTCTTTTTTCCTTTTCCCCTTGTTTTTTCAGCATAACAATGCTAAAATAGGGTTGACTCATTTTTGATTGAAAGGCGGTTGAAGACAAAATGCCGGCAAAAGTACGACAAAGCAGCCGGCAGTCTGAAGTGGATATGTCAGTTGATGCAGTAAAGAAATATTTAAGAAAATGGGACAAGCAAGAGGATGTCCTGGAATTTGATTCTTCCAGCGCAACGGTGGAACTCGCCGCGCAGGCATTGGGTGTGGAACCGGAACGGATTGCAAAAACCATCTCCTTACAGTATGAAGACAGTGCGATTTTAATTGTAACCGCAGGCGATGCGAAAATTGACAACAAAAAATTTAAAGCACAATTTGAAACCAAAGCGAAAATGCTTGCCCCTGAGGATGTTTTGAAATTCATCGGGCACGCGGTCGGGGGCGTTTGCCCTTTTGCAGTGGCGGACCCTACGGTAAAAACTTATACCGACATTTCCCTGCGGCGTTTTGATTCGGTCTATCCTGCCTGTGGCAGCTCCAATTCTGCAATCCGCCTGAACTGCGACGAGTTGTTTGAAATCGCAGACAGCCAAGGATGGGTTGATGTCTGCAAGGGCTGGGAAGAATTCGGCGAAGATTAACTTATTTTCCTTTTACATAGAATCAGATAGCAAACAGGAGTGTACGTGTTACATTCCTATGAGTGTTGTCGATAAATCGACAACACTCTCGAAGGACAAATACAATCGCTGCGGCAAAACCTTGCTCTGTGTTTTTCCCCCGATTCCCCCTTTTCGACGAAAATCAGCTCCGCAAACGGCTTTGCCGTAGCTCACCGCTGATTTTCTTTCAATGAGTCACTGCGGCGGCACATGTCCGCCTATGTGACATGATTTTTAAAAAGTTGAACTTATCGTTTTTAGCAAGCTGACAGGAGTGTACGTGTTACATTCCTGTTTTATTCCGAACAAAAAACAGCAAATCTGCCTTGGTCCGGCGTCGGTTGCCAACATTCACAAAAAAGAAAGATTTGCTTTGTAAACCCTGCTAAAACAGGTCGGGATGTTCACCCAACCAACACCTTGGGTTATTGATATATTTAATATTTGTTTACAAATCTACCTTATTTTTTTGGTATGATTAAAAGGCTGATTAGAGTCTGTTTGTGCGTTTTTAAACAGTATGATAAAATAGTGTTGTGTTTCTGTTTTAGCTGCACTGACCGGCTTTATTTATTTTTTTGTGACGAACAGAAGGATTCTGAAAAAAATACGGAGGGATTAACGCATGATTGAAGTACAAGGCCTTACCAAGCGTTACGGCAGCAAGGTTGCAGTAGATGATATTTCATTTACCGTAAACAAAGGCGAAATTCTTGGTTTTCTCGGTCCGAACGGCGCGGGAAAATCTACTACGATGAATATCCTAACCGGGTATTTATCCTCCAATATCGGCTCAGTCAAAATCGGTGAGTACGATATTCTGGAAGACCCAATGAAAGCAAAGGCAAAGATTGGTTACTTACCCGAAAATCCGCCTCTTTACATGGATATGACCGTAAAGGAATATCTGGATTTTGTCTATGATTTAAAGAAAGTCAAAATCCCGCGCAAACGCCACATTGATGAAATCTGCGGCATCGTTAAAATCACCGATGTCTACAACCGAATCATCAAGAACCTTTCCAAAGGTTACAAACAGCGTGTAGGATTGGCACAGGCTCTGGTAGGCAATCCCGAAGTGCTGATTCTTGACGAGCCGACGGTCGGACTCGATCCCAAGCAGATCATCGACATCCGCAAATTAATCAAAGATCTCGGCAAAAAACATACGGTCATTCTTTCCTCTCACATCCTGCCTGAGATTCAGGCGGTCTGCGACCGGGTTATCATTATTAACCGTGGCAGAATCGTCGCCGATGATACCGCGGAAAATCTGTCTGCCACCATGAGCACCGACCACCGTCATCTTGCCATCATCGAAGGGCCCGAAAACGAGGTTTACAAGACTTTATCAACCATTCCCGGAATGGTTGAAGTCACCACCCTCGGCAACCGCGGCAACGGTATGTTTGAATACTCGCTCGAAGCAAAAGAGGGCACCGATATTCGCCGCGAATTGTTCAAACGGATGTCCGGACGCAACTGGCCGATTATGGGACTCAAGAGCACCGAACTGACATTGGAGGACATCTTCCTGAAACTCACCTCCTCTGATATTTCTGTTCCGGTCGCCTCTGCCGAAACCAAAAAAAAGATTGCGGAATCTGTACTTGGCGAACAGGAAGAAGAACTGGAAGAAGGCTTTGACAACTTCTGGGAGGAACAGGCAGAGAAAAAAGAAGAGGATGTTACAGACGAAGAAAACGGCGAGGAAGAAGCCGCAGAAGAAACAACAGCGGAAGAATCCAACAACTCATCCGACGAAAATGAGGACGAGCAAGATAAAAAAGATAACGGAGGCGAACAATAATGGGCGCAGTATTAAGACGGGAGTTTTCCTCCTTCTTTAAATCCCCGATCGGATATGTTTTCTTAGCAGCATATTACCTGATTGCAGGATTCCTTTTCTATGTAACGGTAGCAAGCTACACCACGCAAACCAGCTTTATATTTTATTATTTGTTTTATGCTTCTTGTATTTTGCTGCCCATCCTCACGATGAAATTGTTCAGCGACGAGAAAAAGCAAAAAACCGATCAGCTTCTGCTGACCTCACCGGTTACGCTGACAAGCCTCGTTTACGGCAAATTTTTTGCAACTTTCTTCATCTACGGCATCGGCGTTGGAATCACTCTTGTATTTTCCCTGATTCTTGCGGCGTTTAATTCGGTGGACTGGATGGTCGTGATTGGAAACATCCTCGGATTGCTTCTCATCGGCGCCGCCATTATTGCAATCGGTATTTTGATTTCCAGTCTCACCGAAAGCCAGATCGTCGCTATTATTCTGACGCTGGCAGTTTCCCTGTTCCTGTTGATGATGGATATGCTCGCTTCCGCCATCAGCTCGCTGATGTCCTTGTTAGGCGTCACCGTGTCTTCCGACTTTGCAAACAGCATTTCCATCTCTCAGCGCTACAACGATTTCACCAGCGGAATATTAGATATCTCAAACGTGATTTTCTTTGTCAGTATTGTGGTAGTATTTAACTTTATTACGGTACGCATTCTTGAAAAAAGACGCTGGAACTGATTTTTGCGAAACCGCACTTGGCTTACATATGTAAAACGCTGTATCCCGGTGCAACACGGCTTTGTTTTTCTTTGACGCGGGAAAATCCCCGCGGTAAAATTCCCAGAAAGGAATGATTCGTTATAATGAAAACCAATATTTTCAAAAGCCGTCGCTTTAAACATGGTACGCTCGCAACGGTTATCACCGTCGTCTTTATCGCAGCAGTTGTACTTGTGAATATTATCGCGACGATCTTACTGGATAAATTTCCGCTGAATATCGACCTTACAAAAGAACAATCCATGTCCATGGCGGAGGACTCCAAGGACTTCCTGAAAAAGCTGGACAAAGAGGTAAAAATCCACGTGCTTGCGGAGGAATCCACCTTTAACCAAGCTGGCAATTTCTACTATACCCACGCGCTCAATACCATGAAACAGTGCACCCAATATTCCGGCAAGGTTTCTCTTGACTTTATTAACTTAGAGAAAAACCCCACCTACGGCACCGGAAAATATTCCGAGAGTCTGCAAGCCGGCAATATCATCATTGAATCCGACCTGCGCTATAAAATTGTCAGCATTGAGGATTTATTCGAAGTGACTTATGCGGAGACCGATTACTATCAGCAAAACCCGCAGATTTCTTCCTCAAAAGCAGAGCAAGTGATGCTCAGCGGCATTATGTTTGTATCCGAAACCAATCCTACCGAAGTCACTTTGCTGACCGGATTTTCCGAAGTACAAGGCGGTTACAGCGGTATTCAATCCTTGCTGGAAAGCAACAATTACAGCTTTAAAACCGTCAACATTTTGACCGAAGATATTCCGGATTCTTCAAACATGGTTATTATCCCGGCTCCTACCAAAGATTACACGCAAAAAGAAATCGACAAACTGGAAACCTTCTTGGGAAACAACGGCAAGAACGGGAAAAAGCTGATTTATCTTGCTTCTTATCAGCAAGGCAATCTTCCTATTTTAGAGGGTTATCTTGAAACTGACTGGGGCATTAAAATCGGCAGCGGCGTTATTTGGGAAACAAATGCTTCCAATGTTTATGGTTATTCTTACTACAACACCTTAAACACCCTGACCGGCAACGGATATACCGATGGCTTGGCAGACAGCACACTTCCGGTTTACATGAGCGCTTCCCGTCCGGTTACCGCTGCTTTTGAAACGAAAAGCGAAATGAAAACCACTTCTTTAATCACCTCCGCTGATACCTGTGTATTGCAACCGATGGACGCCGGTGAAGATTGGACTCCTGATAATGAAACAAAGCAGGCGTTTACTACTGCTGTTTCCTGTACTCGTACAAAATACGATTCCGACACCAATGAAGCACTGGAATCCACCGTTGTTGCATTCGGCAGCCTGGATTTCTTCGTTTCAGGTGCATTGCAGATGGACACCTTTAACAACGGTGATTTTACCGTAAACATGTGCAATGATTTAGTCGGCAAAGAAGACAACACATTAAACATCGTTCCGAAATCCGACAGTTCCGAAACACTTGATATTACCGAAGCAACAGTAAAAGTATTCCAGATTATCTTCGTAATCGTCGTTCCGATTGCGGTACTCGCAACCGGTTTGATCATTTGGTTCAGAAGGAGACACAGATAACATGGCGAAAATGAGTAAAAAGGTAAAATCTTTGATTTTAGCTGCCATTATCCTGGTGGTACTCGGCGGCATCCTGACATTACTGCTTTTGTTGCCAAATGATTCCGATTCAGCCGATAGCTCCTCTGCGGGTGCCACATCAAGCGATGCCTCCATCGTCTTGATTGACAAAGAGCAGAAGAATGTAAAAAACATCAATATCAAAACCCAAAATGAAAGCTATGATATTGCTTCCGTCGGCGATAAAAAATGGGAAATCGCTGCACTCAAAGGCTTTGACCAATTGGATACGATGTATACTTCGGTAACTACTGCCGCCGCTGATATTTCGGCAACCAAAATTTTGCTTGATAAACAGGAAAATCTTGCTGAATACGGATTGGATAAGCCTGCGACCGTTGTTACTGTCACCTATACCGACGGTACCGTATTTAAAATGAATCTCGGTTCTGAAACCCCGGATGCCAGCGGCAGATACATGACAGTGGATGGCAAGGACCCGATTTATATTTACGATTCTTATTCTGCTTCTTCGTTTGAAAACGCGCCTTATGATTATCTGGATCCCACGATTCTGAATCTGGGCACCGACAGCACTTCTTCTACATCCTCCTCCGCAACATCTTCCGGAGAAAAAGAGGCAGTTACCATTGAACGATTTGAAATCCAACGCAAGGATCTTGATAAGCCGCTTATTTTCCAGAAGCTGGAGAACAATTCCGATGACTCCACCGGAATCTCGCTCGGTACGTATCAAATTACCAGTCCACTATCCGTAACTGCGGACGATGAGAAGCTCGGCACCAACCTCACCGGATTTTTAACACTGTCCGGCAGCTCGGTCGAGGTGCTCAAGCCTTCAGCAGCAGAGAAAAAAGCACGCGGCTTTCAGAATCCTACCGCAGTGATCAAGGTGAAATACGACGGCAAAGATTACACACTGCGTGTCGGAAACGCAATCACCTGTGAAGCAGAGGAAGACAAGGATGCCCTGGAATCCGGGCACACCCATACAATCACGGGATACAATGTGATGCTGGACGGAAAAGACTTGATTTACAATGTTTCTTCATCCAGTCTTCCTTGGCTGACTATGGAAGCAAAAGATTACATGAGCGTCTTTGTGGTCATTCCAAACATTGTTGATGTCAAAACGGTTACGGTAACCATCGGCAGCAACAAATACGTCTTTAATCTCAGCACCAAAAAGGATGAAGATGACAATGACATTATTGTTCCGAAGTACAACGGAACTACATTGACAGAAGATTATTTCAAGAGTTATTATCAGGTGTTGTTAGGCATTTATCAAGCAGGACTGAATACGAAAAAGGTCTCGGGATCGCCTGTCATGACACTGCAGTATGATTATCATGACAGCTCCAGAAAATCCGATAAGCTTGAATACTACGATAACGGCGCCGGAGCTATTATAATCAGCCTGAACGGGAATGCCAATTTTACAGCAAGATATTCAACTGTTAAAAAAGCGATGGAAGATACTTTGCTGATTATCCAAAACAAAGAAGTAGACGCGAATTAGTCTGTTGCCCGATTCCTGTTTTACCCATCCGGCTGTATTAAACGTCGGATGGGTACTTTGTTTGTGCGTATAGCCAATGAACTTGAAAAGTGATTTCAGATTTGTGATTGCAATCAGGTCAGCCTGAAAAGTGAAAAGCTGTTTTTCAGGTTCCTTGACTATATGATTCCCCATGTATCAATACCGTAGCGACAGCATATCATTTATTTCGGGGTAAAGAGCAAAATATCCTTTCCTATATCTCGATTGAAGGAGGCGCAAACATGCCGAAACTTTATTTGGTACTTACTCGTACCAATACCAACCTATCTAAAGCAATTCGTTTTTTTACAAAACGTACATACAATCATATTTCCCTCGCGCTGGATGACCGACTTGATTCTCTGTACAGTTTCGGCAGACGCAGACCGAAAAACCCGTTTTATGCAGGCTTTGTTCGGGAAGATATTCCAAAAGGGTTCTACCACTATTTTAATGATACAGCCTGTATCATTTATGAATTAACCGTCTCCGATCTGCAATGGCACCGCTTGCAAAGCTACTTGGCGCCCTTTATCACCAATCCTCTGCATTACAAATTTAATTTTATCGGCTTAATTCTATGTGGATTATCCATCCCATTTGCTTCCAAAAACACTTATTTTTGTTCGCAGTTCATCTCGGAAGCATTGGAGAAAAGCGGTATTTATTCCTTCGGCAAAGATTGCCGCTTGATTCAGCCGGCTTGTTTTATGGATTTACCGAACGCTAAGGTGATTTACCGCGGCAAAATTGTAAGCTATCGCCCCATTGCCCCAACTGAATCCAAAATCCTGCAGCCTGCTGAACAAACACTTGTGGAAAGGTGTTGAGCCTTATGCCCTCTGCCTACCAACCTATTGGGTCGGATTCTATGCAGTCCGATAAAAAATTGCTGCAAGATATTCGGTATCTGGTTGTAACCACCATACTCGCTCTCCTGTCGGGTACCATTTTATATCAGCTTACCGGAACTTTGCTTTTCCGGTTCAATCAAGCAGTACAGCAATCAACCGCGCTGCCGCTTCTTCCGATTCTGACGCAGGTTTCCTCCGGACTTGTCAGCATCATTGGCTTCGGAGTGCCTTTGCTTACCTTGTACACGATGTTAAAAAGCACTTTCTCCCTCCGCTCCTTCCTGCACCGTCCGGCTGAAACCGGATTGCTCCATGCCATCGCCATTGCCCTTGGACTGCTTGCGCTCGGAACACTGTTCACCGACATCAGCAACAACTTTTTAGGTTTGTTTCAAATTAAATTGCTGAAATCGGATATTCTGATTCCGGATGGCTTTTTCCCGCTGCTGTTGTTTTTGATGAACTATGTCCTGATTATACCGTTTTTGGAAGAGCTTTTGTTTCGCGGCATCATCTTGCATACTTTCCGCCGATTCGGGGATCTTTTCGCACTGATTATCTCCGCCCTTTTTTATGCCATGGCAGAAGAAACCTATACCAGTTTTATCTCTACTTTTCTGTTCGGTATCGTAGTCGGCTATTTCGTGCTGCACTCCCGCTCTATTTTTACCGGCATATTAATGCACATATTCCAGAATATTATCATTGTTATTCTCTCAATTTTTACCTCTGCGCTGGAATCGGATGCCGCGACGATTGCGCAAACCACTTTATTTCTGATTATGATCACTGTTTCGATATTTGCGGTCATTCGGTTCATCAAAAAAGAAAAGAAACCCTTCGCCGTTACCGAAAACGCTTCAGATTCCGATTTGACCTTATCCGCCCGCTTCAAGACTGCACTTTGCAATCCTGCGTTTATTCTATTCTCACTGGTATTTCTCTATCGTTTTGTACAATTGGTTCAGATATTCAAATAGAAATATCTCAAAACAGAAAAGATATCGTCCTCTGCAATTTTGCGGATAGGTTACATTGTTTGAAAGGAATGGTCATAAGAATGGGTGTTCGGGAAGACGAGCTTTACATGGAAGAGGCATTAAAATGGGCAAAAAAGGCTGCGCTATTGGGAGAAGTTCCGGTTGGAGCTGTAATTGTCCGGGACAATGAAATCATTTCTGCTGCCTGCAATCGACGGGAGGTCGATCGCGCCGCCACCGCACACGCAGAATTACTAGCCATCGAAGAAGCATGTCAAAAGCTTGGCGGCTGGCGGTTACAAAACTGCACCCTTTATGTTACTTTGGAGCCTTGTCCAATGTGCGCCGGCGCCATTATCAATGCGCGAATCAAGCGAGTCGTTTACGGTGCCAAAGACAACAAGGCAGGAGCCTGCGGATCCGTTGCAAATCTTTTCGAAATGGACTTTAACCATCGTCCGATTCTGAAAAGCGGAGTGTTGGAACAGAAATCTGCCGCTTTACTGTCAGCATTCTTCCAAAACCTCCGCAAGACAGAATGATATAAAAACCAATTGACTTTGCTTAATAAAAACGCTTTGTTTCACCTGTTCCGGATAAAAAAGCAGTCTGTCCGATTTTTCAATCGGACAGACTGCTTTTTCCGTTTTACGAACTCCACTACTCTTTAACAACTTTCTTTTGATTGTTTTCGACATCGGTGATTATTCCGGCATTTGGAAATCGCTTTCATCAAAGATAAAAACATCTTCGATATAAAGATTAAATACCTCCGAAATTTTATAGGCAAGCAATACCGAAGGGTTATAATCCCCTTTTTCCAATGAGATCACCGTTCTGGAAGTGATTCCCAGCAGATCGGCAAGCTGCTGTTGCGTAATGTTATTTTCCTTCCGCAATTCTTTCACTCGATTTGTCATTGTTTCTTCACCTCATTTATGAATTTTATTTCATTAACTTGATTTCATAGTATCACAAGAAATCCCAATTGTCAAGTCCGCCCCAAAAAATGTCACCAAATCACCCGAATCGTCATAATCTAGTAAGGGAGTAAAACAATTTCCCGCAAATGATGAATACAAGGAGATATAAGAATATGTGTGAAGATAAAATCCCGTTAAGCAAAATACAGGAGGGAGAATCCGCAGTCGTCAGGGAGCTGACTTCTACCGGCAGTATGCGGCGCCGGTTATTGGACATCGGATTAGTGGAAGGAACCAATATTGAATGTTTACAGAAAAGCCCTGCCGGAGATCCGGTGGCTTACCTGATTCGAGGCGCGGTCATTGCATTGCGCGCTGAGGATTCGGCAGCCGTATTGGTCGGCTGATTGATACTTAGAGATTTCTGCCTGTACATATGGATGACAGCAAGCGTGACCTCTCTGCCATGTAAAGTTGTCATCCATATGCTGTCAATCAGGCACTCTATCAGCTCGGAACCGATTTCCGCGCAAAATCGAAAGGAGTGACACATAATGGGCTTGACCGCTCATTCTACCGGCAGCAATGCCGCCGACACCGGATTGGTGATTCAAAAGAAATCCGACACGGATAAAATAATCGCACTGGCAGGTAACCCCAATGTTGGAAAAAGCACAGTGTTTAATGAACTTACCGGCATGAATCAGCATACAGGAAACTGGCCCGGAAAAACAGTGACCAATGTGCAAGGACACTGTGAGCACAATCAAAAAGGATACATTCTGGTTGATATTCCCGGTACATACTCTCTGCTGGCACATTCCGCCGAAGAGGAGGTGGCACGTGATTTTATCTGTTTCGGAGAGCCGGATGCCACCGTTGTGGTCTGTGATGCTACCTGCCTGGAACGCAACCTTAATTTAGTCCTGCAAACCATTGAAATTACGCCAAACGTCATTGTTTGTGTAAATTTAATGGATGAGGCGAAGAAAAAGCATATTAAAATCGACTTTGGGCAATTATCCGATAATTTAGGTGTCCCGGTAATCGGTACCAGCGCAAGAAGTCGTAAGGGCTTAAACAATCTCATGGATGCAGTAGAACAGGTTTCCGGAGGAAGCCTGCAATGCCGTCCTCCTGCCATTCGATACCTCAAACCGATTGAAGATGCAATCGCAGAAATATCAAAAGCGCTTGCCGGCTTTGACTGCAAGCGCCTGAGCAAGCGTTTTGTTTCTCTTAAATTATTAGAGCAAGAAGAATCTCTGATACATACGTTATCCGAGTACCTCGGAGAAAATCCGTTAAATGACCCCTTGATTGCATCCACCGTAGATGCTTGCCGCGAAAAATTAGAGCAAAACAACATCTCTCTGGAGCGACTGACCGACATTATTGTTTCCTGTATCGTGCTTCGCGCAGAGGAAGTATGCAGTGATGCAATTACCTTTGAAAAATGCAATTACAACGCTCGCGATCGTAAAATAGACAAATGGCTGACTGGAAAGTGGACCGGATTTCCGATTATGCTGCTCTTGCTTGCCGTTGTCTTTTGGATCACCATCACCGGTGCCAACTATCCCTCACAGCTTCTCTCTGGCGGTTTGTTCTGGGTGGAAGACCGGCTGACCGATTTTTGTCACTACATCGGAATGCCTGCCTGGCTGCACGGCGCGTTGGTGCTCGGCATTTATCGGGTACTGGCATGGGTGGTTTCGGTCATGCTTCCCCCGATGGCAATTTTCTTTCCCCTTTTTACCTTGCTGGAGGATTTAGGCTATTTGCCGCGCATCGCATTCAATCTGGACAAATATTTTAAAAAAGCAAACGCCTGCGGCAAACAGGCGCTGACCATGTGCATGGGATTCGGTTGCAATGCGGCGGGGGTTGTCGGATGCCGTATCATCGATTCTCCCAGAGAACGGTTGATTGCTACTATTACAAACAATTTCGTTCCCTGCAACGGCAGATTTCCCACCTTGATTGCAATTATTACGATGTTCTTTACTTTTGGGGGCATTGCCTCAAATCATTCCGGCAGCCTGCCTGCGGCACTGCAATCGGCAGTTTCCACCCTGATTCTGACCGGAGTGATCGTATTGGGAATTCTAATGACGTTCTGGATCTCACGCTTGCTGTCCAAAACCATTCTGAAAGGCATTCCGTCCTCCTTTACGCTGGAGTTGCCGCCCTATCGGCGCCCTCAAATCGGGAAAGTCATCCTGCGTTCCGTCTTTGACCGCACCCTGTTTGTACTGGGCAGAGCGGTAGCTGTGGCAGCACCCGCAGGATTGCTGATTTGGCTGATGGCAAATATTCACATCGGAGATGCGTCGCTGCTTACCCATTGCTCCGGCTTTCTGGACCCGTTTGCCCGGCTCATCGGTCTGGACGGCGTTATTCTAATGGCATTTATTTTGGGTTTTCCCGCCAACGAGATCGTCATTCCCATCATGATTATGGCATATATGGCAGAGGGCAGTCTGACTGATTTCCAGAATCTCACCCAGCTAAAAACGCTGCTTGTGGACAACGGATGGACGCCGGTTACCGCAATTTGTACCATGCTGTTTTCATTGATGCACTGGCCCTGCTCCACTACCTGTATGACCATCAAAAAGGAAACGCAGAGCATAAAATGGACTTTGGTTTCCTTTATCTTGCCGACCGTTATCGGCGTGACTGTCTGCTTTTGCGTAGCCAATATCTGCCGGCTCTTCGGCTTTGCGGTATAAAGCATCAAACAGATGATGAACTCTTCCGCGGACAAAGCAGTGTACAATAACCGCATTTTTCAAAATATTTCTCATCATTGCAGCAGGACAAATAATTGCATTCATCACAGCAACATTCAACCTGCTCGCCATTTTCCCCAAAGTTCAGTCCGTTTCCCTGACAATCCATTCCCTGATTGCCCGGAAACAAAACAATACGTTTCATGAGATACCTTCCCTTTCCCGTATATCATACCTTTATGCTATCACAATAAATTAATGTTGTCAATTATTATTATCTTTTAGATTATATATAATCTAAAAGATAATGCAATATTATTTTGCATATAATATAATAAAGGCATCTTATCTGTCCGACACGCCAGGTACAGAACGGAGAAAGGAATGACCGTTTCATGATTGCCAATAAAATAAAAATGTTGCGGGAAAGACACAATCTTACACAAAGTGATTTGGCTAAAAAGCTCGGTTTGACCCGATCCGGTGTAAACGCTTGGGAAATGGGAATATCGGTTCCATCTACTCAATACATCGTTGAGTTAGCCGCTTTATTCGGCGTTTCAACCGATTATTTGCTGGACATTGAAAAGGAAAAAAGCATCAACATAAACGGTTTATCGGAAAAAGAAGTCGGTATGATTATCGAGTTAGTGGAATATTTTAAGCAGAACAAACAGAAGTAAATCTTCGCATAAAAAACCGGCTGTCTGAAGCGCATTTGCCTCAGACAGCCGGTTTTTGTATTCTGCTTTTAACAGCCTAGTCTTATTTGTACATCGGGCCGTAGGTTGCACAAGCTTCATAGTCTGCTTTTTCCTTGTTGTCGGTGCCGAAAGCAGCCCACGCATGAGGACGGTAAATTTTGCTATCCTCCACATTGTGCATCGATACCGGTATTCTCAGCATACTTGCAAGCGTAATCAAATCTGCGCCGACATGACCATATACAGATGCGCCGTGGTTTGCTCCCCAATTCGCCATTACACTGTAAACATCAGTAAATGCGCCCTTGCCGGTCAACCGCGGTGCAAACCAAGTGGTCGGCCAGGTGCGGTCGGTTCTCATATCAATCGTGTTATGCATTTCTTCGGGCAGTATAACGGTATACCCCTCTCAGATTTGCAGCACCGCTCCCAATCCATCGATCAAATTCAGACGAATCATGGTAATCGGCATTTCTGCCCCAGTTTTAAAGTGGGAAGAGAACCCGCCGCCTCTGAAATATTCATAATTGGCACGGCACCAATCGGTCTGTTCGGTACACCCTTTGATGTCGGCGTCGGTCATGTTCCACCATTCTTTCATACAACCGTTGCCGTTCTCATCCTTGGCAGCGCCTGTACCGTCAAGGGCAGTTGCGCCCGAGTTGATCAGGTGAATAAATCCGTTTGCTGCACGTCCGGTCGGTTTTTGCCCGGTAACACGCTCTACCGCTTCAGGACTCCAATAGGTGCGGACATCGGAGAACAACGGTGCTTTATTGGAAACCAAGTGACCAAGCAACATAGATACGCCGTTCAGATTATCGTTTTCGGTTGCAAAAACGGTCGGCTGGCGTTTGCCGTTCCAGTCAAAGGTCGAGTTGGTGATTGCTTCGGTAAAGTCGCCGTTCGGCAGCCAGTCGGTCCAGTTTCTTTGTCCCTGGAAACCGCCTGCAATCGCATTTTTGCCGAGTGCTTCTTCATGCCATCCCATTTCATCAATTTTTTGGTTGCCGAGCATGATATCACGCACGATCATGGTCATCTTTACTACGAACTCCCAGTCTTTGTCTGCAGGAACAACCTTTGATTTGGTGATTACTTCAGGCAAATTCTTGCCCGCATTGCAGTCAAAGCCTTCTTTGCAGTTTGCTTTGGTCCATGCAAGCGCTCTTTCATACTCCTCATGGTCATAAATCTCAAGAGTGATTCTTCTTAAGATTTCGGTCATATCAACCCACTCTGCACGGATACCCAAATATTTCTGGAAGAAATCCGCATCACAGTATGAGCCTGCAATACCCATTGCAATTGCGCCGAAGTTGACATAAGCCTTGTTGCGCATCAATCCTACTGCAATTGCACATCTTGCAAAGCGGAGCAGTTTTTCCTCCACATCTGCAGGAACGGAACGATCCGTCATATCCTGAACGTCATGTCCGTAGATAGAAAATGCCGGCAAGCCTCTCTGTGCGTGTGCTGCCATAACTGCGGCAAGATATACTGCGCCCGGACGCTCGGTTCCGTTAAAGCCCCAAACAGCCTTTACGGTAAGCGGATTCATATCCATCGTTTCACTGCCGTAGCACCAGCAGGGGGTTACGCTTAACGTACCGCATACATTCTGGGTGGAAAATTTTGCTTCACATTTAGCTGCCTCAGCGCCTCCCCCGATGGTGGAGTCCGCAATGACGCATTCTACCGGTGTTCCATCCGGATAACGAAGATTCTCACTGATTAATTTTGCAGCGGCCTCCGCCATTCCCATGGTCTGTGCCTCCAGGCTTTCTCTAACGCCGCCCCAACGACCGTCTATTACCGGTCTGATACCGATTTTCGGATAATTCATTTTCTTTCATCCTTTCTTTGTTTTCCAAACTTCGTTACTCTGTAACGACACCTTTTTTCAAAATAATATTTGCATACAGTGCTTTTTCCGATGTTGTGATAACCGCATATGCTTTTTTCGCACGCTCATAAAATGCAAAACGTTCGATGTTTTCGATTTGAATGTCCTCTTCGTGCGCCGCAATGATTTTTTTGTACTCTTCCCAAATGACCGGTACAACCGGATCACCTTTCACAACCTCCATCAATGCAACCGGAGCTGCAACGTAGCGGTCAAGCGGAAACAACTGCAAAACGGCATTCAAGATTTCCGGAACATTGTGTCCGTCCAGCCGAATCAATCGCTGTGCATGGCTGGCGCCCGGAAAATTTCCGTCTGCAATCACGATTTCATCCGAATGTCCCATCTCATCCAAGACCTTAAGCAGCTCAGGAGACAAAATGGAAGGTATTCCCTTTAGCATGTTTCTCTTCACTCCTTTCTTTTTTAACCTCGTCATCGCACTATTATTATGGTTTGTTTGCTATACTTTTATTATAAAAGATATCCGCGATTTTGCTCGCAATTATTTGTGTTTTTATGGACATATTTTGTGATTTGTGGTAAAATGTAAATGTAATATAACAAAAATAAGTACAGTTTATAGATATTTCACACCAATTCCCATATTCTTCCAAAGACAAAAAACGCAATTAACGGTAAGATTCTCAAAAAGGAGCAATGAAATGAAAGGTATTTTAGAAAAACGAAAATATGAATCAGATTTTGAATTGTGGTGTCGCTGTTACTCCAACATCAAATTTCTCGCGCACTATCACACCGATGTGGAGATGATCTATGTCCGAGACGGCAATCCGCAAATTTTGGTGAACAACCACCTCTATTCCTGTGCGCCCGGCGACCTGATGATTTTCAAAAGCGGTGATATCCACTACAATGAAAATGACCAAAGCAGCAACATACTTGACTTTGTCGTCTTTAATCCGATTATTCTCGGAGAGCTTTATTCCTCCAAAGCAGAACTTTCCCCTTGCTTAACCCATGCAAAAATGCAGGAATACGGGATGGACGCCGATTGCCTGCGCCTTTTTAACACCATTCATGAGGAAATGAAAGACAAACGAAAATATTATGAGGCTGCAATTAAATCCCGACTGCGCAGCTTCTGGGTAGACTATCTCCGCCATTTTACCGTAGAGGTGTCAGACGGCAGTTCTCCGTCGGTGACAATCAATAAACTTTCCCGTATCCGCAAACTGCTGGATTATATTGACCTGCATTATGACACCGATATCCCTCTGACGAAAGCAGCCGAAATCTTAGGATATGATGCTTTCCATTGTTCCAAAACCTTTAAAGCGATTACCGGTGTTTCCTTTATCACTTACCTGAACACTGTACGGATCGGCAAGTCGCTGGATATGTTAAAAAACGACGATCGAAACATCCTGGACATTGCGCTCGATTGCGGATTCAATAATGCCAGAACCTTTAACCGTGTTTTTAAGGAAATTACACAGATGACTCCCAGTGAATATCTTCAGAGTATGCAGCAAGAGCATCCGCAGGAAAGGGACGACACTGCCCAAAATCATACAATTATTTCATACACCGATAGTTGGCTCTAAGTTTTCACCGACGAATCAGGACCTTTTGTTCAGTACGCATGAATTTAAAAACAAATATTTTTACTATTATTTCCTTTATTTTCTACCTTTATTTTCGTGATAAAATTTTATTTTTGACGTCCGATTTGATAAAATCAACTATTTTGTGACCAAAGTGCAAACATTCTGGTTAACCCTTCACTTTCCTTGACAGTCATTCTGAAAGTAGCTATAATGTACCTTAGTGCTTTCACAATTTGACTTGTTAAAGTGCTGTGCCTGTTTTGTCTGATTGCCCAACCGGCGATCACAGAATTCGGAAAAATGACCAATCAGACAGTTTGATTTTTTGCTCTTTCAGAGCATGTTTTGAAACAAAACACGGAAAGGAATGGTGAAACATGGATGTAAAAGAACTGCATAAACAGTTTTGTACCGAAGAATTTGATGAATACGGCGTGATTTCTAAATTTGAAATTCACTGCCCGGATCACTTCAACTTTGCTTATGATGTTGTTGACGTCATTGCGGCGGAGGAACCAAATCGCCGGGCAATGACGTGGTGCAACGAGGCGGGAGACGAGCGGGTATTCAGCTTCGGTGATATGAAAAAATACAGTGATAAAACGGCAAATATGCTTGTCAAGCACGGAATCAAAAAAGGGGACAAGGTGCTGTTGATTCTCAAACGCCATTATGAATTCTGGTTTACCATTCTGGCTTTACACAAAATCGGCGCAATCGCAGTTCCCGCCACCAATCTTTTGACCACCAAAGATATTGTCTACCGCATTAAATCCGCTACCATTACTGCCGCAGTCTGCACCGCAGGCACCCCTTCCGACCGCGTTGATGAAGCGCAGAAACAATGTGATGAACTGCAAACAAAAATCATTGTCAACGGTCCGAAAGAAGACTGGATTGATTTTACTTCCGAAATGGATGCGGCTCCCGAACAGTTTGAGCGGATCATCACCGACAAAACCGATCGGATGCTCCTTTATTTTACTTCCGGTACCTCCGGATATCCGAAAATGGTAGTCCATAATTTTGCCTATCCGGTCGCTCATATTATGACTGCAAAATACTGGCATAATGTGGATCCGGACGGTCTTCACCTCACTGTTGCCGAAACCGGCTGGGCAAAAGCCGTCTGGGGGAAACTGTACGGTCAGTGGTTTCTCGCCGCCGGAATCTTTGTCTTTGATTTTGACAAGTTCTCTCCTACCGAAATTCTTGCTAAAATTGAAAAGTATAAAATCACGACCTTCTGCGCGCCGCCCACCATCTATCGTTTCTTTATCAAAGAAGGAATGGACGGCTATGATCTGTCTTCGCTCAAATATGCTACCGTTGCGGGCGAAGCGCTGAACGAAGAAATTTATAAACAATTTTATGATAAAACCGGCTTAAAACTGATGGAGGCTTACGGACAGACCGAAACCACCGTTACCGTGGCGAATTTCTTAAATTCTTCGATCAAAGTCGGCTCCATGGGAAAAGAGTCCCCAATGTATGATGTCAAGCTGGTAGATGCAAATGACAAGCCTGTCGGTGTCGGCGAAGTCGGAGAAATCGTACTGCACACCACTGACGAAATGCAAATCGGGATGTTTACCGGCTACTACCGTGATCAGGCGCTGACCGACAAAGCATGGTACAACAACTACTATCATACCGGAGATACTGCTTATCGCGACGCAGACGGCTTTTTCTGGTATGTCGGCCGTACCGATGATTTGATAAAATCCAGCGGCTACCGAATCGGTCCGTTTGAAATCGAGAGCGTATTGATGGAGCATCCCGCCGTATTGGAATGTGCAATTACCGGCGTACCGGATCCTGTCCGCGGTCAAATCGTAAAAGCAACGATTGTATTGACCACCAAATACTCTCCTTCGGACGAACTGGCAAAAGAGATTCAGGATTATGTGAAAAAGTCCACTGCACCTTACAAATATCCTCGTATTATTGAGTTTGTAACAGAACTTCCGAAGACAATCAGCGGCAAAATCCGCCGTGTTGAGATCCGTGAAAAGGACAGCATAAAATAATCGTAACAAAGCCGCCTTGTTTTCACTGAGAAGCGCAATATATTTTTTACAGAAAGCCGGAAGTGGTTGACTTCCGGCTTTCTGTTTAATATAATAAACTCAGGATCATACCACTTGGAAACGGTATGAATCATGGGGAAAGTACAGTGTTCCCGAACCCTTGCAGAAATTCTTGCTTCTTGCGATCCGTCCCCATTGATTAACAGATAGGAAGTGATGCTTTTGAATCCCGCAATATATATTGCTATGTTTCTGCCGCTGCTAATCATATTTATTCAGCAAAGCCAGAATCAAAAGATGATGATCAAACAAATGATAACATCAAAAAGAAAAAAGGAGAGAACCGACATGTTGGAATTAGCAAAGAATTTTCTAAACAAAGAATGCTTAATCTACACTTTTAATTCACAAATAGCAGGAACCATAACAGAAGTAAGTCCCGGCGCAATTTTAATTCAATGCAAGGACAGTATGGAAGCAGTTAATCTTGATTTTATTGTGCGCATCAGAGAATATCCCAGAGGCAAAAACGGAAAAAAGAAATCCGTTGTGTTAGATTAGTATTAAAAAAGAGCGGGATGCCGTCAAATCAGACGGTATCCCGCTCAGTCTATCAAAAAACCATAAATTTTCTTTTTCATACTTTGCGATAGTATTTATAATAAGCGACAATACTCCGCGTTTTACCTGTTTTGATATCGACACCCTTTAACACAGCGCCCTCCATACTCATCAGCTCGCCAATATCTGCGCCATCTAATTTACAGCGAAATACCTCGGTGCCGTTGCAATAAATCGCAATCTCATCATCGTAAATATTGATTCTGCCTTCCTTACCGATCACTGACTCCACATAAGTTTCCAGATCTCGCTCTGTTACATATTTCAGCGGTTTTTTATCGATACGCCGATATAATTCTCTGTTATCTGCCTTTTTCTTCTTTAAGAACGAAAACATCACAAAACAGTTCCTTTCTTTTAGGATGATGAAACCGTCAGTCGGTAATTTTCAATATCCCGATACGCTCCGAACTTGATTCCGACTTCTTTAATTGTTCCACAATATTCAAACCCGAATTTTTGATGCAGTTTTTTACTTGCCTCGTTTCCCGCGGTAATAACAGACACTACTGTGTGGGTTGCTTCCTCTTTTTCGGCTTCTTCAATAATATATTGCATCAACGCCGTCGCAACGCCCTTGTTTCTGTCGTCAACCCCGACATAGAGGGAAAGTTCCACGGTGCTGCGATATGCTTCTTTGTCCCGGTAAGAAGACAAGCTCACATATCCCGCAATATGTCCTTCCGTTTCTGCCACAAACAGCGGATGATTCTTCGTATTATGCTCCTCAAACCATTTTCCCCATTCCTGCGGCGTCTTTGGTGATAAATCCAAGGTTGCCACACCATGGAGCACTTCATAGTTATATATTTCCAAAAGAGCCGGCAAGTCTTTGCGCTCCGCTTTTCTGATTATCATTTAAGAATCTCCTTTTGCAACCTGCGACGATGTCTTTCCGCAAGTTTGAAAGTAATTTACCTTCCGATATATTTGGCGGGATTCAACTGTTTCCCGTTAGAGCGGATCTCAAAATGAAGATGATTTCCTGTCCTCCCGTAAACTCTTCCGGTATGCCCAACCCACGAAATAACTTCCCCCTTGGCAACCGACTGTCCTACTTTCGCTTTCAGCCGTTCCGCATGGGCATAGAGAGTCTGCACATTGTTTCCATGATCAATAATAATACAGTTACCGTAGCTGCCGTAATATCTGGCAAGAACAACCGTGCCCGCCTCAGCGGCATGTATCGGTGTACCATTTGTAATTGCGATATCCAGAGCCCTATGGCTTGCCTTAAAACGGGTAGTAACCTTTCCTCCGCGAATCGGATCGACAAAATTAAGTCCGCTCAGAGAGCCGTTTCCGCTGGAAGTTACCGGAGAGGAATAACTCTCGGAATAAACCTTGTTGCCTACTACTTCCTTTTGATTAACAACGGTCTGGAGCACTTTGGAAGAAAGGATATCACGGGCAGTTTCTACTCCGTTAATATAGTGAATATCCGCGGTGTATTCGGTAATGCCTTTCACGCCAGCTTGGGTTACTTTACGGTAACTGATGCTTTTGGTATTATCCTTCACTGTTTCGGTAGCATACATCGTTTCAGTCTTGTAAGTTTCCCGCAAGACAACCTCTACGGCAAGAAAAGGCTCGGATTTGGCAAGATACATCTTTTGTCCAACCAAGAACTTTGTTTCACAATTTGGATTCATTGCCTTAAATTCGCTATAAGGAATATTATTCTTTTTGGCAACACCGCTGGGGGTATCTCCCTGTTCGACTGTGTATGTAACTTCACCTGCAACTTCAGAATGCAGCAAGTCCACGATCTCCTGCTGATGCTTAACCGTAGAGGTAAGGTACAAGCCTTTTTTAATTTCAATCGGTTTCACAAATTGTACCGTTTCATTTGGTTTCCCGGTGCGGTGTTTCGCAAGCATTTCTTCCATTGCAGCATTGATTGCCTCTGTTTCTGTTACGGCACCGTAAAATTTGTGATCGATATAGATACCGCCTGCCTGTACAATATCCTGATCAGACATACGAATCATGGAATCCACAACCTGATCCTCATTGAGCACCTTAGCCGTATCGGTAATTTCAACCGAGAACAACGGATGAGTGTCTATTTTCTCCGCATTGTCCTCATAGACAATTCGCTGTTGAAACATTTTAGCCGCTTGGTTATAAACAGTCTCGTCAGAAACATATCCAATATGGTTTCCATCCAGCGAAACTGAGACTGCAATTGTCAAACCGGAAAAATATTGGACAGTCAGACAAAGCAGCACAACACCGACCGCCGGCGCCAAATAGTTCAGCAGGGTTTTAAAGAACCAACCGTTATTCCGCAATCCCTGCCATAGCGTAGAAAAGAACGCATCCACTGCGGAGCGAAAATCCACCTTTCTTGCTTCAGAAACATTATGCCGAATCAAGCGAATCCCTTTTGCCGCTTTCCGAAACGGGCGGCTGACCGAAAGGAGAGCAGCATGGAAAACTGACGGAATGCGCTTTACCAGTTTCGTCAACAGCGGCGTCAGCTTCTTTTCGATATAGAGGGAAAGTTTACGTTCTGCATCGTAGATATACTTGATCACTTTCAACACTTCAAAACCGATATACGACACCATACGATACAAAAAACGATATACTGACTGTATATTGTCGTTGTATTTATCCGTATCTGAATGTTCTTGTAGTGTTTTCGGATCTGCATCCAACATAGCTATGTAAACCTCCTTCTGTCAATATGAAAGAAAAAAACGGCACGAATGCCGTTTTTTATTGGATTTTATAATGTATCCCGAAATCAAATCATACTTTAACTGCTATCCGATATACGGTGCAGGATTAATCCGGCTGCCGCCTCGATGAATTTCAAAATGGCAGTGATTTCCGGTAGATCTTCCGGTCGAGCCCACCAAGGCAATCACATCCCCTTTTTTCACCGATTGCCCTGCTTTGACAAGCAACTTGCTGGAATGTCCGTACAAGGTCTGAACCCCGTTGCCGTGATTGATTATGACACAATTTCCGTAGCTGCCGTTCCATCTTGCAAGTGAAACCGTTCCGTCTTCCGACGCATAAATTGCTGTGCCACGGGGCGCCGCAATATCGATACCGCCATGTCTGCGGGCACCGCCATATGGTGAACTGATATATCCGCCGGCTACCGGCCAGATAAATTTCAAGCCGCTGATAGAACTACCGCCTGTGGTAGCAGTAACCTTCGCAGCAGTCGGCATTTTAGTGCCCTTGACAATCTTCTGATTGACAACCTGCTGTAGCACCTTGGTGGAAAGCACCGTTTCTTTGGTTTTTACACCATTGACATATTCCATATTAGCCGTCACTTCAGTGACACCCTTTACACCATTCTGTTTCACCTTAGAATAAGAAATGCTTTTAGAGTTGTCGTTAACGGTTTCGGTTTCATACATCGTCTCTACTTTATAGGTCTCTTTGCGAATCACTTTTACAGTCGCAAAGGGTTCTGATTTCGCGATATATACCTGCTGACCGATCAAGAATTTTGTTTCACAATCCGGATTCATTGCTTTAAAATCGCTATATGAAACATCATTCTTCTTAGCAACACCACTTGGCGTATCTCCGGCTTGAATGGTGTAGGTAACTTCACCGGCTACCTCGGAATTCAGCAAATCAACAATTTCCTGTTCTTCCTTTACTGATGAGGTCAAATAAATTCCTTCCTTAATCTCAATAGGATTTACCAGTTCAACCGTTTCATTGGCATTATTCGTTCTGTATTTTGCCAGTATTTTTTCCACCGTGGCTTCGATCTCAGAGACCGTTTTGACGGCGCCGTAAAATTTTCCGCCGATATATATCCCGTTTGATTCCACGATATCCGAGCCTGACATTTTGATCATGTTATCGACCAAACCGCTTTCGCTGACAACCTGGTCGGTATTGCTGATCATCTTTAAAGTGAGCTTGGGCTGTGTATCAAGAGCAGTATCGCCTTCTTCATAAACAATTCGCTCCTGAAGCATTTTGGACGCTTCTTCATAAACAGCCTCATTTTCAATATAACCAAGCTGCTGTCCTTTGTATTCAACAGCAACAGCAATGTCCATATTAGACATATAGACAACAGCAGTAATCACAACCGCCAAGCCAAGCGCCGCAGCGGAATAATTGAGCATTCCCTTAAAAAACCAGCCGTTTCGTTTGACGCCCTGCCGAATCGTAGAAAATATTGCTTTACGTGCAGAACGTTTTTCTTTTTTCGTCGTCTTTGCGTTTTCGCAAATTAAGACAAATCCGTGACCGATTGTGGCAAACGGACGCACCAAAGACTTCGCAAACGAAGAAAAACCGTTTCTGATTTTTATGCAAAAATTTTGCAGCGCAGGTTCCAGTTTGCCTTTCGTCGCCCTGGAAAGACGGGTCTCACCGTCATAAAGCTGTTTGATTACCCGCAATACTTCAAATCCTACAAAAGAAACCAATTTATATGAATGTCTGAAAATATGATAAATGAAATCGTTTTGACTGTCTGCATCGCCACCCTGCGCCGATACAGCCTTTTCCTTCTGCAACTCTTCTATATCATTCGCCTGTTTGCGATCCATAGCATTCACTCCTTTTCTATCCGAATGATTATTTTATTCAACCGTTTCTGAAAAACAGAGATGTGTCGTTCTTTTCTGTCAAAAGCAAAACCATTTGTTTCAATTATTACAAATCGGTAACAACTATTTATGATTATAATCGTTTTCGGCTCAGATTGCAATCGATTTGTAACTTTATTTACAATTTATACTGTAAGTTTATAACATTTTACGAAATGCAAACACATTTTTGTGTATAATGACAAGCTGTCATAATCGTTCCGATGAAAAATTCAACGCACAGTCTCGTACTGCAATAAATCAACCGAATAATCATTCAGCCGTTCCCGCAGAGCGCAAACCATTTCCTGTGCTGCTGCCAGGTCATGTTCTTTATAATTACCGCATTCGATTGCAGAACAACCCGGGATTTCTCCCGAAAAACCGATCACAAAATCCAGTGCCTGACGAACCAGGATAATTGCATCCTGATGGCTCATCCCCCGCTGCAAAAAATAGAAACCGGTACGGCATCCCATCGGTCCGAAATAAATAATATTTTTCTCAAATTCGGAGTTGCGCAAAAAAGTAGCCATTAAATGCTCCACCGTATGCATGCCGGCAGAATCCAAATATACGCCGCCGTTTGGCTTGACCATCCTTAAATCATAGGTCACAATATCATCGTCTACACGGGAAATATACATTCCAATTTGCAGGGTATTATGATCCACTTCAAAACTCTTAATTCTTTTCATATTGACCACCATTTCTCTGGATTTCATCCGGTATTTACCAAGTCATACCGTCATTGTAACCAACCGTCATATTTTAACTTGTCCGTGTCAAAGCTACGGTGCTTTGTTTGTTATTATAACACAAACCACCAGCGCACAGCGAAGCAAGCAGTGTTTGAATGTTCTCAAAAGCGCAACGTGCTTTTGAGAACATTATACCATAATTCAGATAAAAAGAAAAGAATAACCGCTGAGTTTTCTCAGCGGTTATTCGATTGCTCCCTCTCAGGCGGAAGTAAAAGTTGATACTCCTTCCAGCGATCTTGCCGAATCGGCATGATCGGATGAGAGAAGTCATCAAAAAGCAAAACCAATGCCGGCGCAATGGAATTATGCCGGTTCGTATAATAAAAACCGGTCAGCTTTCCATCCGCTATCAGTTGTTTTGCAACCGCATGATAATTAAAATATGGCATTTCCTTTTCCTTTCTAAATACAGCCAAAAAGTCCTTTCCGGTGTATAGTATGAACGGCAAGCCATAACACTAATCAAAAAGCCGGTACTCTCCGAAAAGGATACCGGCTATGAAACATTCCGGACCGCGTTGCGTCAGGAATGCAATATTCTTAAACAACTTTTTGCACATCATACAGCGCGCTGATCAATGCCCAATTTTGCGCAAAAGGTCGCATGATGTTCCAATAACCGACGCCGCGAAGCCGGAATTCATCTGCCAAATCAAGCTTCTGCTGAATACTGCGTATATCTTCAAACCACACAACATGTTTGACTCCGTTTCGAGTGAAATACTCAAAGTAAGGAGACTGTGCTGTTTCATCAAACTGTATTTCAGCTCCGTAACGAGCGGCTATTTCTATCGCCTGCTGATTCCCGATTGTAGTTGCGCGGGTGACACCCCGCTCAAACGGCAATTGCCAATCATACCCGTAATTTGGAATCCCCATCAAAATTTTCTCGGGAGGAATCTCAGTGACTGCATAGTCCAGCACTTCTGCCACCTTATTAAGCGGTGCGACCGCCATCGGCGGACCATACGTATATCCCCATTCGTAGGTCATCAGCAGTACCGTATCCGATATTGCCCCGATTTCGGGGTAGTTATGTGCTTCATAAAGCAATCCTGCCTGTCTGCCTGATGTTTTGGGTGCCAAATCAGTGTTGACAAAAAAGCCCATGGGATGCAGCTGTGAGATTACGTTTTCAAGAAACCTCAGATATGCCTCCCCATCTTTTGGCTCAATGTATTCAAAATCTACATCCAGCCCGACATAGCCTTTTTCCACCATGATATCGATAATATTGTCAATGACTTTATTTTGCAGATTCACATCATTAAACAGAACGCTTGCTTTACTGCCGCTGAAAGTGCCCTCCTCGGTAATGGAGGAAATCAACATGACCGGTGCAGTGCGGTATTCATACGCGAGATTAATCAGCGGCTGATCATCAATTTCAATCAGATCGCCCTCCAATGTAAAACCATACCCGAAAATCGTCAAATAGGTCAGATACGGCAAAGCGCGGCGCAGCACATCTTGATTAATATAGGGGTAGGCATAAGAATTGATGACGAGAGACCGTCTTTTTTCTTCTGTAAAGTCAATAACCAGCGTTTGTCCCGGCACAAGAACGGGATTGCTAATCAAAACCGGATTGTTTTGCATCAGAGTCAACACAGAAGTGTCATATGCCATGGCAATCAACGGCAAGGTGTCTCCGGCAGTGACCGTATGAACGGTTTTTGGAATCAGGATTAATAATGCCTGCCCCAAAACCAAATTCTGCGGATTGGGAATTGCATTATCGCTGATAATTCGCTGGGGGGAAACGTTATAACGCCTTGCAATGCTCCAGATGGTATCCCCTCTTTTTACCACATGAACAAACATAAAACCACCATTCCTTTCCGATGCAATATCTTGTTGTATCCATCATATGCGATCGGAAGAAGGAAAGTGCCTGTTTCTGTCGGAATTGCGCCCTATCTGTGCCAAACAAATGAAATGACCGGATGCCGCGGCAAAAAATTACCACCCGGTGATTTCCGAAATCTTTTGAATCAAAGCCGCAGCAGCCCGCCGATGTGCCCTTACATTCGGATGACCGCACGTTCCGACTTCTCCCTGCGCCAATGCAATGGGCGTCAGGGCAAGATAATGAATCTTATCATCTGTTTCGGCGGCAAGTGCTACTGCTTCCTGTATGACCGGTTCCAGTCGCGTCGTCATTAGCCCGTAGCACCAAAGAATATGAGCGTTCGGATTGCATTCCCTGACTCGCTTCAAAAATTGTGCTGCTCCTTCTCTCATTTCATCCCCAGAAGTATATCCGCCGCCGTCATCGTTGGTTCCCGCATTAATTACCACGACATCAGGCTGCCACTTTGAAAAGTCCCATTTATCCGGCTCATTGGCAAGCACTTTCTCGTAAAATTGCGGTATCAGCGAATCTGTGGTTCCGTCACAATTGTGGACGATCCCTCTGCCGCTAAAGCAAATCATCCGGCTGTCTGCATTAAAATGGGCAGCAGCCAGTCCGGCATAGCTTTGACCGCCGTCCTCTTCCGCAGTCAGAAAACTGGTTTGCTCCGCTGTTCCCAAGTTGCCGAATCCGCAGGTAATGGAATCGCCCACAAACTCTATCCTGCGCAGCGGCAATTCCGGGGGAGGCAACAGCTTCGCTTCCTGCTGTTCTCCTGCTGATATTTGCAAAAACTTTATCTTTAGCGGATATGTCCCGGTTTCGGAGCTTTTAGTCACACTCACAACATGCTCTCCACAGGGCAAATCCATGCAAAGAGGCAGCAAAGCCGAATTGCCCACTCCCACACGCCGCACTTCGCCCCCGTCTACCCGGACGGATAAAAAAGGAATCCATTCTGCCAAATTAGGTTCACTGTGTTCTAACATAATCGCCGCGGCTGTCCCGTAAAATCGAAACAATATTCCGGAGCCTGTCCAATTGAACACAATCCCGTCTTCTGCCATACGGCAGCGTCCTAACAGACGAACATTCTCTTCTGATATCTGTTTATGCAAGGGGAATGCCTCCTTTATTCTTGCTTGTTCTAATATATTATGAATTGTGCGATGAGTACTAAAAGGTATAATAATCATAACGTGAGAGAAAAGATTTGTCAACTTGCATTGACTGGTTTCCTGTTGAACGAACAGAAAGCATATATGGCAACCGTTTTGCTGACGGTTGCCATATATGCTCGAGCAACACCTTACTTATGCAAAAATCACTTTAACGGTTACAATTTGATATGGTTTCAGCACCACTTTCAATACCTGATCGCAAACTTCTGCCTCACTATCGTTCTCTTCATTCATCTCGCATATTGACGCCGATTGCAACGGAACAGAAAAACGCATTTCTTCGTTAATGTCCTGTCCGGTCGGATTGTAAAGACGAATAATCACAGCCGATTGATCCTCGCTGAGTTTCACGGTGCTGACCGCGGTATTTTGATTGCTTAGGCAAAACAGCGAGTATTTTTCCGGCGCATCGCCGCCATCCCCATATCCAACCTGCGCAGCCAAAACATCGGTTTGATACTTTCTGCATTCCGGCAAAACGGACGCTTTGCCATCGTGAAGCAGAATCGAATATTCAAAGCGCTGTTTTCCCAAACATTGGCTGGTTTCGTTTTCAAAGCCGATCAACAGGTCATTATGTATCGGGAAGGTATTGGAACAGCTGCGAAACAGCGTTAAGTTGATAACGGTTTGATGGTCCGAAACGGTACCCGCCTCACGAATTCCTTTGGTAAAGAGTGCCATGCCCTGATTAGAGTCAACGACATTCACGAAGCCTTGTAATGCCTGGCGCTCCAATTCAGCGCCTTTTTTCAGACGATTGTTTGTAAAATGATCAACTTTGCGTTTGCGCAGTTCAAACGGAGCCTCCCATTCAGCCTCTTCGGCAATGATTCCGGTCGGGAAGGATACGGTAAACAACTGATCCTTGCAGGTATTATCCATTCGAGCGATAAAGTCGATCCGTTTGCTGTCCTTATGTACGGTAATATCGGTAGAAACGGCAACGGTGTTCGTCTGCTCCAGCCGCTTGGTCCGTGCCTCATTCAGCCCCACCGGAATTTCCATATAACAGGTCATGCGGTAAGTAGCACGCAAAGACGAATTTTCCATCAGTTCAATCTTGGTACGTCCCTGTTTAGAAGAAACATGGGTATTATAAAACGGTTCACGGTGCACCCAGAAATCTCCGCTGGAGCCGATACTGGTAAAAGCATTGAGTTCTTTCGCGCAAAGTCCGGTTTCATAGTCAAACACTTCAATGCTGCCGTTATTTAAAGTAACCCTGATTTTTCCGTTATCCAACACATTGCCGGATTTGGCAATCGGCGCGTAAGGGAAAACACCGATTGGGAACGGATTCGTGCTGGTTTGCATACTGCCCTTTTTGCGAATCACTTTGAGCGTTTTATATCCGGTCGCCGGAATGTCATCCACCTGCAGTAACACCTCTCTGCGATCTGAATAGACCGATTTGGGACGGTTATGCCGATTAATGCTTGCCAGATTAAATTCCCGTTCTGAAAGGGGATAATAGTCAATTTGCTTCCCGTTTTCATCTAAGATCGTAAAGTCTTCCACCCGCTCTTCTTTCGGGAAATCAAGCGTAAGCTTTACAATCTCACTGCGCCGATACGGAGTGGTGTTCATTACCACGATCCGAATCGCATCCTGATCGGTGAATTTGATTTGACGGCAAAGCGCTTCGCCTGCGCGCCGAATCAAGCTGTTTGCCAACGCAGATACTTGGTCAAGACGATTGAGATTATCCGTTTTGATTTTTGGATCTCCCGAACCGTGAATAGAATCATGCGCATGGGTTGCCAGCAGATATTTCCACATCAGATCCATAGCATCTTTATCGCTTTGGACGCCCATTGATTTCAGCATTCCGGTCAGCGGTTCCAAAATGTGGATGATTTTATTTTCGGCATACCAGATTCCCTGCTTGATATCGGTATTGGTTCCCATTGTTTCCGAATGGATATGGTTCACCGGCCCAAACCGCATCTCGCCCTCATAGTGAATCAGTTTATCCGGATCAATGTCTTTTTTCAACTCTTCGAAATAGGCAACAGGATTGCTGTGTACCAGCTCCAGTTCTCCTTTTTTATGCTCGTTGACCAAGCGGATTGCCTCAGGTATTTCTTTGAGCGGAGAGGTGAAATCGGTGCCGTCGAATCCCGCCAAGACATGCTCAGATAAAGTTTCATCCAGCAGGCTGACAACAGTGTCAATGGCTTGGTCGATTTTTTCCTCCCGGATTCGGATTTCGGGATTCAGCTCGGTTGCGTATTCCCCCTTGAAATTATCATCCGCAAAATGAAAAAGCTTCACCTCATCGGTAAATTTGCTCTGCCAGCCCGGCATTTTTGCGTTACCCCCCAAAATGACCGGAATGTCAAAATCAAAAAAGAAATTCCATCTTTTTTCTCTGCCCAAACGAGTGGTAAACGCTTCGGTGCCGTCAGGAGCACGCCAGATAAACTCACTGTTCGGGAAGACAGCAGTGCTTGCTCCTTTATAAAAGACGATATCATGAATGCCGAAGCCAGCATAAATCTGCGGAAGCTGCGCCATCTGCCCGAAGGAAAAAATAGAATATCCCACCGGCATTGCTCCCTGATAATTATCACAAACCCGCTTTCCCACTAACAGATTGCGGACAATACTTTCGGGATCAACCGAATAGCAATCCACCAGACTGTACCATGGACCGATTTGAATTCTGCCCGCGTTAATGAGCGCTTCCAGACGCTCTTTCATCATGGGGCGCATCTCCAGATAATCATCCAGTACGATTGCCTGTCCGTCCAAGGTGAAAAATTTATAATTTTCATCCTGCTCCATGATTTCAATGACGTCGTCCAACATTTTAACCATCATCAGACGAGTCTCCTGGAACTCATGCCGGTGTTCTCTGTCCAGGTGAGAATTTGATAAAATATGCATTTTTTTCATATGGTCACGATTCCTTTTCTCTTTTTCTTTCGCTTATCAAAGGCAGATCGAACGAGACTCACAGATATGATCTGTCAATCACCCCATTTACAAGCAGATATGTTGATTTCGGGATTTGTTCCGTCCCAAAATCTCACAGAAAGCGGTCTTATCATTTCACTGACAAGACCGCTTTCTACTACATTGCAGCAGAAACCGCAGTGGCATTTAAAACAACATTACCCTCTGTCTGAAACAAGTCTAAGATACCGTCTCCGCCGATTTCCACCACCCCGTCAGGGTTAGAAAACCGGCAGTCTCGTACGGTTACCGACGGACAATTATCATGCTGCCAAATCTGCACTAATATCTGTGCAGGGTTGTTGTACAAAACTGCCCAGTTGTTATGAACAAAATCGCATTGTTCAATCACAACATTCCTACTAACTGCCATCGGAGACATTTCAAAATTACAAAGAAATTCTATTGCTGCTCCGGCGTTGTTTTCAAAACTGCATCCGCGAATGATACAATTTTCAACATCGGTTTCAAAGTCAATCCCGCATTCATCACTGACATTGGTGTGGGGCATATTCTTTATCTCAACATTTTCAATCAAAACATCCTTTGCCAGTTGTAAATGGATGGCAGCCGTTCCCCATGGTGCTCCGCCCGCGCCGTTATCAATCACGGTATCGCGCAGGACTGCTCCGGTAACACACTGCAAAAACATGCTGGTCAGAGAAACATCTGCAACATCATTATCATATAAATGAAGTCTTTCCCAGACAACATTCCCGAATTTGTTCTTCCCCACGATAGAACCGTCACAGCAACGATGATCACACCAGTCCAGTCCGATTCCGCCGCCGGTCTGATAGATCTCACAGTCAGAAACCCTGAAATCAGTCAATACCCGCTCATCATTCATATCGCTTGTATCTTTTCCGGTTACGATAATGCCCAGAGAAAATCCCACGCGGTCTTCCGCTACATAGGATTGCCATGCCGGATTTTTACTGCTCGATCCGCAGCCGCGGTAAAGACCGTAAAAATGATGCGCCGACACATTGCTGATATAAACCGAATGATTGTGATAGCTTTCATCATAAAACAACACGATGCCCGCGCCTGCGTTACAGACCTCCAGATCACACAGCTTGAAATAAGAAGCGTTCCTGACTGTAACACATCGTTCGCTGATATCCCCGCTGCGCTCAATTTTCGGGCGGTCTCCCTCACCATATGCGCCGATCTCCGCAAAGGCTTCCGGAGTGCCGATGGCATACAAATTCAAATGCTCATTCCACACGCAGCCCCGTCGCAAAAGCAGTTTGTCGCCGCCGGACAAAACGGTTCCGTTAATGTTTTGAAAGCTTTTCCATGCAGTACGGGGACTCAATCCATCGTTTGTGTCCTCACCGCAAGTATCGATATAATAAACCCTTCCCATTTGTCGTCCACCAATTTTCTACTAGAATTATTTTTGAATCAGTTGATTGCCGTCTTGTACCGATATGGTTCCCTTTGTGAAAGTACAGCCGGACAAAACGATGTTTTTACATTTATATTCAGCGGCCGTATAATTTGATGTATTTGTAGCTACGTTAAAAATTGCAGTATCTTTACTATAAGGCGTGGTAAACGTACATTTTGAGAAAGTGATGTTTTTCGGAACCGGACCTTCCCAATAATATCCGTCATTTTCAATATTCACCCAAAAGACATTAAACTGACAGTTTTGGAAAGTGCCGGAGGAACGTACCCGAACCGTACCCTCAATATAAGTGTTTTTAATCACATAATCTTTGTTATAACGGTAAAAATCCACTTTATCGCCGGGCGTAATCGCCAGGTCACGATCAATTTTCACCACGACATTAGAACTGGAGTTAATGGTAGAAACGATTTTTGCTTCACCCACCAGCTTTCCGCTTGTCTTATTATAGACAACCAACTCATCCCCGGCAGAAAGGCCCTCGCGGGTAACGCCGTCTTCGCCCGGAAGCATATTAATGATTCTGGAAGAGCTGTTGTAGGAATCAACTGTGCAGGTAACAGAAGAAAGGTTGAACGCGTCGTCTCCGATCGTTCCGATATAGCAGTTATCCCATGTCATTTTCGAGAGATTATCCTTAACATGATAACCGTCACGCCACGCTACAAGCTTAACAGCCGAACTGGGATCTTTCTCAATCCGAACGTTGGTAAATTTGGTATAACCCGTGTTTTTTCTCAGCCCGATCAAAAAGTCAGGGGCTGCATAAATCTTTATATTTTTTGCTTCAAAGTTTTCTGTACTCGTAATCGTCATCAAGCCGCCCACATTATGAGAAGAACCATACACCGGCAGTATAAATTGCTCACCTTTGGTCACAACTGAAAAATGATCGGTTCCTTTAAAATAAAACCGATAACTGCCGGTTCCTTTTTTCTCCATCTTTGTAATAAAATAGTGTCTGCGCTCATCGTCCCTGTTCCGAAATGCAAAATAAGTTTCCGGTGCAGTTTGCGTCCCTGAAAAGCCAAGATCTGTTGTGGTAGTAAAATCAATATATTTTTGAGCGCTGTTAATTTCGGTCACCGTACCGAGAGCAAAGGGTTTCGGAGAATAGTCTACGACAAATCCCTGTATGTTGATGTTGGTTGATTCATTGACGTTAGCAACCCTGCAAGGCGCTTTTAGCAACAACTTGGTGTTGCTTCCTTGAACGGTAATATTTTCCGCATTGGCAAGATTCATAACAAAACGGTTGGAAGCACTGGTATTCGGGACCGAAATCACACGATAGGTAGTGTTTGCTTTAAATTGCACCACTTTTTTAGAGCTGGAATCCTGTTTGGCGGCATTGATGGCGGCGGCAATTGCCGGTCCGTCGTCGGTCTTGCCGTCTCCTTTTGCTCCATATGATTCAACCTGAAATACCTTTGTTCTGGTTGCCGTGCTGACGGTTGAAGTCTGCGCACTGTTTCCTTTGCTGGATGTTTTATTGGAGCTCTGGTTGGTCTTGCTCGCAGACGTACTTGTCCCGTCTGCACTGACAATGTTCCCGCTGCTGTCCACGCTGACAACCTCGCCACTCGAATAGACATCCTCTCCGGACGCGGATGTTTCCGATCCGACGGCCATCGAACTTCCTCCGGAAGAAGAAACGTTATCTCCGCCTCTACAAGCGGTTGCGGAAGCAATCATCATACTGATCAACAGCATAACCGCAATCTTTTTCATGATTCCTCTTTTCATATGAATCATCATTCCTTTCTTGGCTTTCAATATCGAATAAAATATTTTTGTGACATTATGGACGGACAATCAATTCATTTCCTTTCTCCGCAAAATAGTGTCCCTTCGTAAAGCGGCAGTTGTCCAACACAATTCCGGTGCATTTATATTCGCAGTTTGTCAATCCGTTTTTCCCGAGTGTTCCGACGTGGAAAATTTCCGGATCTCCTTCATACGGTGTGGTAAACTCACAGTTTTTAAAGACAACATCACGCGGAATCGGCCCTTCGACAAAAAATTCGTTTTCAATCCTCACCCAAAAGACATTGAATTTACAATTTTCAAATGTACCGCTGCTGCGTACCCGTACGGTTCCTTCTATGTAAGAATTTTTCACAACAAACCCGGGATTCGCAAACTTATAAAAAGAAATCTGCATTCCTTTCTTTAATAACGGCATACTGACATCAGAGACAAACTCCACATCGCTGTCGCTGTCTATCACCTGTGCCGCCCTGCCGCGTCCGATCTCCCGTCCTGTTTCCAGATCATACGCAACAAATTCATCTCCCACCGCAAGCGGACGAGTGCTTCCCTTTTCAGCGGGATAGGCACAGATTGTTTTTTGATCAGCCTCCACCTTTGTCACATCCAGATGAACACAAGAGAGGTTGAAAGCGTCATCGCCAATGGTTCCCAAATAACAGTTATTCCAAACAATAGGATCAAGATTATCCTTGACATGAAAGCCGTCCCGCCAAGAAACCAATTGTTCCGGCGCATCATCCCGCGGCTTCAGAGCAATTCCGTCGAACAACATTTTTCCGCGATTGGAGCGGACATCAAACCCAAATTCCGGATGACTGTAAAAACGAATGTTTCGGAACATAAATCCATTGCAATCGGTAATCGTGCAGGCGGCACCTACAAAATGGCTTCCGCCGACCAGCGGCAACAGAAATTCATCCCCGATTTTAACCTCATCTATGCGGTTGGCGGTGTTTTCATGAATCACCAGCCGGCATCTGCGATCACCGAGTTTTTGATACTCTTTCATAAAGTAGTGATATCTTTTTTCCGCAGTGTTCGGGAAAGCAAACCACCACTCCTGCAATTTCATCGGTTCATCGGTTAATCCGACATCCTCAGCCGTTTCAAAATCCATGTACTGCTCTGCCCGGTTAACAGCGATTACTGTCCCGAGAATAAACGGGCGGGGTGAATAATCAATCACGAAGCCATCCATAGAGCAGTTTTCACTGCGGTGCAGATAAATCAGACGTATCGCTCCCTGAAACAGCAGTTTACAGCCGCACCCGTGAAGATGAATGTTTTTTGCGTTCTGAATGGTGAAAAGATACTGTTGTGTATTCTCGGCTGAAATCTCGGTAATGCGGTAGGTTTTTTCTCCCTCAAAGATAATTTCCTTTTGAATATCATCGGGTTCCTGCAAAGCCGCTGACAAAGCTTTGCAAATTGCCAGTCCGTCATTGGTGACGCCGTCGCCGACCGCACCGAAATCGGCAACTTTAAATTCTTTCTTCCTCATAAACGATTATTTCCTTTCCGGATGCATTCGCATCATTCTGTTTAACCGACAATGCCGACGCGTTCAATACTCTCTACAAAAAATTTCTGACAGAACAGGAACATGATAATCAACGGAGCCAGCATCATCAAAACTCCGGCGCTCTTGACTAACGGAACATACATCGTCATCGTGATATCGTACTGAGAAGTTCCCAGCATCTCGTATACCGCTAAAGTAAACCGCTCTAAATTATAATAAACATTAGAAAACACCGGTACATTCTGCAAAAACGCCGTTGTGTAATTCATGTCGTTATACTGCCATAAAAAAGCAAACAGCATAACCGTAACAATAGCAGTTCTTGCATTTGGAAGCATAATCATCAGAAAAGTACGGACTGAGCCTGCGCCGTCCATAAAAGCGGCTTCCTCAAATTCCTTTGGCATATTTTTAAAGAACTGATAAAAGATCAGGATAAAAAGGCCGTTTTTGGCTCCCATCGCCGTCATTGACAACAGTGTAAACGGCGTAAAGGTATCTATCAAATTCAGTGAGCCGCCGTAAATCAAGCTCATCAGCCCCAACGGATTAAATTGTCGAAACTGAATGTACATCGGCGTTAAAATCAGCTGCGGCGGAACAATAATCGTAAAGACCACCAGCGCCATAAACACACCGCGCAGTTTAAACTGAAACCGTGCCAATCCGTATGCCACCAAAAGACTGGACGCCGTCTGTAAAATCATTGTCAGCAGTGATAAGGCAACGGTATTCCTCAGCGCATTCCAAAAATCAGTCAGCATGATTGCAATTTCAAAATTTTGTAACGTAATATTTTTCGGAATCAAAATAACCGTGTTATCAAAGATATCCATTCGGCCCATGAACGCTTTAGATATCATCGTGAAAATCGGATATAAGATCACAAAGCAAAAGCCCGTTAAAAAGATGGCTTTCAGAAAGCCTCCTGCAAATTTAACAGTCCTTTTTTTCGCTTTGGACACCTTGCGCTGATTCTGTGTCAAGGATTTAATGGCATTTATTCCATGCATAGATATTCTCCCCTTCTAAAGCGGAATCCGGGATCTGCCGGCACATGACGGCAAAAATCCCTAATTCTGGTAAAAGAGTTTCTTGCGAAACAATAAAAAGATGACGGCAATAATGATTGCGATACACAAAAAGTAAACCCATGATAATGCGGATGAATATCCAAATTCAAAACTGGTAAAGGAAATTCCGTTGATATAGGTGACAACCGGATTCAAATAAGATCCGAACGAATCCACGATTGTGTATATGCAATTGACCATAATGGTGGGTCCCGTCATCGGGAAGGTAATTGTCCAAAAGCTCTCCCACGCAGTAGATCCTTCCATATTCGCCGCCTCATACATTGAGTCGGGAACACTGTGCAGAGCGGCAAGGAAGATAAAAATCTGAACTCCGGAGCGTATCATGATTGAAAAAATGTTGCTGATGGCATCATTAATATAATTCATGATGGAAGGGCTGATTCCCAGCGCCGTAAAATACTGGCTTAAATCAATCGCCTGCATTGCCGTAAACAATTCCTGACTTTCGGACATCGCGGCATTCATCTGCGCGTTATTGACCGCACCGACCGAATCCTGCATCCGCAAAAACAGGTCAGAGGACAAAATCACAGTCAGAAAGAAAATCGTTTTGACTATTGCTGCGCCCTTAAATTTCTTTCGGAGAAGCAACGCAACAAAGTAGGAAAAAATCAGAATCAGCGGAACCTCGACCATATTCATCAGGGAACCTGCTAATTTCTGAGGGAACTGCGCGTCTCCCGAAAAGGCATAGACATAGTTTTTAAGTCCTGCAAAGGTTGGCTGTAAGGTCACCTTATCGAAGATGTTAAAACTGTAATATGCCGTTTGGATGACCGGGAAAATAAAGAACAATAAAAAGCCCACAATCCACGGAATGCAAAACATATACCCGGTCAAACCGCGCTTTTGTGTCAGCGTTAATCTGCCTTTTTTCATTCTGCACTTCCTTTCCGAACGCTCCAGTTCCTTGCCTCTGCCGTCACGCCGTTACCGTTATACGCGGTATCGTTATAGTTGACAATCACTGCCGTTCCATCTTCGTAGGTGGTTTGATAAACACCCTCTGCAAGCTGTTCATGCTTTATCATCCGTGCGTCCTGAACTGACGCTAAAGCTTGGTTAGCTTCTGAATAAGCCGCAATCATTTTTTCTTTCCAAATATTATAATTATTACTGCAATAATAACTGTAATCGGTATTCTTAATTGCCGAGCCGTCTGCTGCCATCAGCTGAAAATACGGGACACCACCGTATTCAATCATCTTCAGAAACGCGGTATCATAGTCATAGGACAGGTTGAGCGGTTCGCCCGAATAAATAACCGAACCATGATATACTAACTGATAAAAAGGAACTGCACGATCGGTAATTTCAAACCCGCTGCTTTCAAATGCGGTATTCAGTATAACATCGGCATAAGGCGCGGCATAAGAAAACCCGCCGTCCAGCATTAACGATTGATATTGCTCGTCAAGTCCGGCTAAAAGCTCCCGATATACATTGACCGTCATTTCCCGGTCTATGGTATCCCCTTTGGTATAATCCGCAAGGATTTTGGAAGCGACATTGTCCACGCATACACCGGAAACACCGTATTTCCCATATGCCTTATTAAATTTGGCAATCACCTCGGACAAAACAGAGGGAGACAAAACATATCTGGAATCCTTTCCTTGTTGGGAAACATAATCGTAAATATAAACTAAGGCTTCCTTTTGGTCGATCTGACGGGCTGACATGTTAAACTTATTAAAACCGGAAGAACCGGAAGGAGTTGTACAAAAATCAACCGACGGATAAAATCCGATTCCGTTTTTATTTGCAAAATCAGCCAAAGAAGAAAAACCGGATTTTCCCCCGATCGCCTTCTCCACCTTGACAGAGGTCGGAAGCTCCTGCTTCAAGCCATTATTAAACCAACCGGTATAGCGCAGATTGATATTCTTAATGTTGTTTTGCAGCAGTTCGCTTAAAATACGCTCTGCGTCTTCGGTTGAAGTCAACGCCACCGTACCGGTGTATTTTATGCCCAGGGTGGATTTCAATTTATCAATCGCACCGATCATTTCCAAATTGAGCGGCAATCTATCCGCTGCCTTTTGTGTACTGAGTCCGGCGGTGCTTTCCAGATAAGCGCGATAATATCCTGCCATACCGGAATAATCCGATTCGTCCGTATCCAAAAACGCATAACGGGTACGCAACGTTCCGCCGTAGGGAGTAGACTGTGTGCCGGTCATTTTTCCGGCGGTTTCCAAATTGCCGATTTCAATGGTTTGAGAGGAAAAAGTAGTAAACATCGGATAAACTTCGTTATAAGAACTGAGAGAGCCGGCACGGGAAGCCGAAATTTGCGCCAGTGCCGCACCGTCCTCAATGATGGCAAGGAATCCGTTATTGTTTTCCCGAACGCCAAACAACGGCATTGCCACCTTTTTCACAGACAGCGGCTTTTCTTCTATGTTCAAAGACTCATCCTGACCGTACACGGCGCCGTAATAATTAGAAGAGGCATATTTTCCCTCCTGAAAATCCACCAATGCGCCGCTGCCGTCGGGCAGAAGCAGATAACCGTCGCTGCTGTTCGGACATCCGCCGAAATGAGGCAACACTTCCAGCTGCAACGGCGGCATGTTCTGATTGTATTCCGCCTGATCCATCGGCACCGTCACCAACAAAGATTCTTCCTCTAACGAATAAACCATGGTAAAAGCAAACAACTGAGTGGTTTTCTCTTTATCATCCTCAGTGGTTGTTTCAACAAACGGATAAGTGACCTTCAGACCGGAATCAGTTACCTCATAACGAAACGCACCGTTTGAAACACTGTACGTGTAGCTGTCGATTCTTTTGGTGTTTTGTCCGTCTATATAATTGACCAGCAGCTGAGATTGATAAATCCCCAAGGATGCCGGATCAATCACAGTATCTGTCGCAATATCCGGATGATTGGAAAACCACAACTTTCCGGAACGATGATCAAACACTGCAACCGCTGCGTTTTCCTGACAAAAATACAGTGTTAAAAAACGGTTCTGCTTGACCTGCTGATAACCGGACAGCAAATTTTGCTGTTCTGCCGTCGGTGTAACTTCCGTAAAAGTTTTATCCTGATACTTTGAAAAGGTCAAGTTTTCTGTTTGCGTAATATATTTTTGCGCATCAAAAACAGTCTTCGAGCAACTGCTCAGTACAACAGAAACAACCGCTATGACTGTTGCTAACGCCAAAATCCTTTTCTTTGATCTCATACTGTTAACCATACCTTTCCACCGCTTGATTCCAGAGATTACCGATATCAGGTCCTGAGTGCAATTTCCTTATAAACAGAAAAAACAAAACCAAACAACTGACTGAACAGATTAAAGAATAATAAGCAAATAAAAATAATTGCCATCATTGCCACGACAGTAACCACTGTTGTTCCGACCATTCTGCTCAGGGAATACTGATGCACAGTCATAATGCCGATAAACAGCAGCACTCCGAACCATATCACTGCAACGGTATTTGCTGTGGTCAGATAAATTTCTTCGGTATAAGCGGCAATGTTAGAGATGATTGCAACCGGCAGCGGTATCAGCACCATCGGCAAACAAGCGTATCCCGTTGTCATAACAATATCTTTAAAGGTGCCCTCTCCCTGCATCAAAGTAGTAACCGACCAGTTGGCAATGCAAAAAACCACAAACAGTATCAGCAGCTTGTTGATTTCAAAAATGACATCAAAAGGAGCAAATTTATCCGGATTAAAAAGGAACGCCATCATCTGTTTCGATAAAATCTGAGTAACGATGGTGAGTAAAAACAGTAAGAGCGCCATCGCCAAACTGCCCTTTTTTTCTCTCTTCATATCATAAAAGCCGTCAAACGGATGGGTAAGAATATGAAATGCAAATTTCACTTTTTCTTTCATCTTTATAACCAATCCTTTCGTAAGCTTTTGTGCGGGGCAACCGGATTACACAAAGCACAAAAGCCGGAAGTAAAAGGCATACCGTGTATTACCTTCAAGCCCTGCGCCTCCTTTTTCGGTAGATCCGAAAAACATAATATCCTAAAACGAGTACCACAAGAACGACAACCACCGGCCCCAGCCATTTTGCCGCCACATCACGGCGATATTCCGAAAAAGCCTTGTTGTATCCGGTTGTTTTGGTCACCTTATCGCCCCGGTAATTACCAAGTTCAAAATATTCCATTGCCTGTTCCAGTTGATCTCTGCGCAGATACACCTTTCCCATCTGGGCATAGGCAAGCTCAAAATTGGAGTTTCGCTCAATGACGCGACTCCATTTGTCGATGCTTTCATCATAGCGCCCCTGATTGTATGCCTGATCCGCCTCGGCAATCAATGCGGCATATTCGGTACGGGAGAAGACGGTAATTTTACCGGTGCTCTCATCTGCAACCAAGATATCGCTGCCGTTTCGTTCAATCGCCGACGGGAGCGAAAAAGTGCCGAACTGGGACCCCAGCCCGCCGAAAGTGTAGAACAAAAAGCCTTCGTTGTTATAGACAAAAACACGGCCCTTATAGGAGTCCAGCGCATAAATCAACCCGTTTTCATCACTGACGATGTCTACAAAAGTAGAGGCTGCCGGTGTTTCTGCCGAGTCGCTTGCTTCCTCAAAAAAATCACCGACTACATCAACATACCCGTTGCGAATCAACACATCATTTCCGGAAAGATTCAGCCGCTTAATGGGCGAAACCTCCTCCGCTTTTGACACCGCATAGATCAGTTCCTCCTGATCCAGCGAAAGATTAGTATACTCCACCGGCAGAAACTGTTCCATCTGACTGTTCTGCTCTTTGCTCATAATTTTTTTCCAAAGCTTGGTAATCGGATCATAAGTAACTTTATTGCTTCCAAGGTAGGAAATAAAGTTACCTTCGGCATCGAGCTGCACGATACCCTGATAATCATTGCGAATCAAAACATAGATGTTTTTGCTGCTGTCCACCACCAGCTTGGTGGGCAAAAACACATAATCTTCGTTTTCGGCAGCACCGACAGGAACAATGTCCTTAAGTATTTTTTTCACTTTAAAATCCGAATCGAAAATAATGATTCGCTCATTATCGGTATCACAAACATAAATATCCTTTTCCTGTGTCACAAAAATACCGGTCGGACCGCTGAAAAAATCAAACATGCCCTCGTCATTCTGAAAATCTTCTACCTTCTTTTTCAGCGTATAATCGGAATTAAGCACCAGAATGCAGTTTGCACCGCTGTCAACAATATATAAACACCCGTCTTTGTCAAAGCACATTGCGGTTGGGGAAACCATCGGTGTCCCCAGCGAAGATTTGTCAATCGAAAACGCCGGGTAATATGGTGTCGGACAGTAAACAGCCTGGGTTTCCCCCGTCTGGGTAGAATAGGTGTAGCTGTCATACGGTACGGCGGCACCGGCTCCGAGTGCGCCGATGACCGACAGGACCGTTACGGCCAGCATAGCTATCATTCGTTTCATAATCCACAGTCCTTCTCAACTAATCTTTCATACCCGATGTTGCCATCGTTTCAATAATCCGGCTTTGCGTAAAGATAAACAGCAACAACGGTACAATCAAAATGATTACACTGACTGCTGCGGTTGCTCCGGTACGAATGATACCGCCGGTGGATATCTGATTGAGCGCATAGGGCAGCGACTTTAATTCTTCCCGATATATATAGGTGCTGTTGGCATTATTCCAAAGTCCCTGGAATGAGAATATCGCAAGAGTCAGCCACGCCGGCTTCACATTCGGCATAATAATCCGCCAAAATGTTTTAAAGGGGCTTGCGCCGTCAATCTGCGCCGACTCTATTAAAGCATCGGGAATCTGAGACATAAACTGCTTCATGATATAAAGTCCCAGACTGGAACCCAATGCCGGCAGGATAATTGCCATATAATTATCTAAAAGATGCAAAGACGAAATGGTCTGATAATTAATGATATCCGAAACGGCAGGCGCAAACATCAAAGAGGTGACAATCAGAGTAAAAATAGCATTGCCGCCTTTCAGATTCATTTTGGCAAGCGGATAGGCACACATGGACGCCAGAATAATATGTCCGATGGTACCGATTACCGAAACGAAAAGGCTGTTGAATATGTACCGTGCAAACGGCACCTTAGACGCCGCCATTAAAGACGGAAGCTGTTTAAAGTTATCCATCGTCGGATTCACCACGAAAAAACGCGGCGGATAGATAAACAATTCATTGAGCGGCTTAATCGATTGCAGCAAAACCAATACAATCGGCAGCGCACTGTATATTGCAAAAATCAGCAGAAACAAAAACATCACAACATTGCCGGCTCGACTGCGGTTAAGCATACCGACATTGCCGGAAAAGAATCCCTTGATTTTGTGTCCGGTTTTCACCTGCATTCACTCCTTTGGGCAAGATTTCCAATCATTTTCCGACCCTGCCAATCAGCTTTTGCGCCAGTTTGTTCGCAACAAGCGAAAACAGGAATAATATCGTGGCAATCGCCGAGGCGTAACCTCTCTCATATCGAATCGTGCCGTAATCCTGTAAATGATGCATAACGGTATGGGTTGCATAGTTAACAGAAGGGAAACCGGTCATGACCGTAGCCACGTTAGCGGTCGTAAAGGTTGCCGTAATTGCCAGCACTGCCGAAAGCATCAGATGGGGTGCCATCATCGGCAAAGTCACATACCACAATTCCTGGAACCTGTTTTTAATGCCGTCCAGCGCCGCCGCCTCATAATATTGGCGGTCTACCGTATTGAATCCGGCACGGAGCGTCAGGAAGGAAGTTCCGAGGCTGACCCACAGCTGAACAATAATGACCACCGTCATCATATACTGCGGATCGGATCTCCACTGAATCGGATCATTAATAAAGCCAGCATTGATCAAAAAGCTGTTTAAATATCCGTAAATATCGCCATCAAAGACGATCATCCAAATCGTAAACACCGCGTTTGAAAGGGTAGGCGCATAAAATACCACCGTAAGAATGGTCTTCCATGGATTTTTAAATTCGTTGACCAGCCACGCAAGAAACAGGCTGAGCAAATAACTCAAAGGCCCCACAATAATGGAAAGCAAAAAAGTATTTTGAAGCGCTGTTAAAAAGACCGAATCGTTAAACAACAGATTCACATAATTATCAAACCCCAAAAACTTAGGGGCTTCAAAAACGTTATAGGTCGTAAAACTCAAAACAATCGACATAATAACCGGCCATACCGTAAACAGAAAGAATACAATCAAATAGGGCGCCATCAACAAATAACCCTGATAATTTCTTCTTAAATAACTTTTTTTCGGGTGCATTGCAGTGTCCTCCTTTTTCATTGATTCAATCCGAACTTTTTACGCATGGACTGCACTTCGTCGTTGATCATCTTATTGTAGTCCATGATCGTTTCCCGCGGTATCAAACCGTTATTAATCACAGTCATTGCACTGCTGATAATATATCTGCCGGTCATATATCCGCCGGGGGCTTCCGGCATTGCCTGCGTCTTTTTTGCCTGACTCAAAATGGTGCTTAAGTCGCTGTTGGACCAAGCAAGTTGAGACACCGCCTCCAGATTTGCACTGGCATACCGTCCGGCAGGTCCTTGTATACTTTCAATTTCATTTCCGAATGCCACCTGCGCCGGTGTATCGGTCCACCATTTCAGGAAAGTCCATGCGGCATCTTTATGCTTACTGTTACTGAAGATACAGCATCCGGTCGAAGTACCGGAAACCACATTGTTAATACTTCCGTCCTCCTGAACCGTTCCGGGCACTTCGGCAAATCCCCACTGTCCCCGGATTTCAGGGGCTGCTGCCTGCAAATTGGCAAAAAACGTATAAGGCATAATAACGATGGGCGTCTGTCCGGTACGGAAATAAGTCAATGCGTCAATTTTTTGATAAACCTTGTATTTGGTGTAAAAATCGGTAAACTGCTTAAATGCTTCGAGTGAAGGTTCTTCATCCAAAACGCTTTTGGTAAGTTTTTCATCGTAGACCGTTCCGCCGTTCTGATATAGCAGCGTCGTAAAAATGTCAATGATATTTTCACTAATGTTCGGCAGTCCTATTGTCATATGCTGATTTTGCAGCTTCGGCAGCAGCGAATACATCTGTTTCCAGGTTGTCGGCACTGCCTCATTCAATTCGCTCAGAATATCTTTACGGTAAAACATCATATAAAAGGTATACTTATCGGGCAGGGCATAACACTTGTTCTGATAACGGAACTCGGTCAATGCCGCCGGATCGAAACGTGCTGCAACCTCTTCAAAATTCGGAAAAGAGGAAAGTTCCTGCACTGCGCCCCGATAGGCATAGTTCATCGGAAGGGAACGTTCCAAAGAAATGGCGATGTCCGGACCGTACCCTGCCGCAACTGCCGGAAGCAACACACTGATATCAACCAGGCGAATATTCACGCCGATATTGTAATTCGGGGTAAAATCCTGCGAGATGATTTGTTTCATCGCCTGCATCTGATCTCTGCCGGTGCCAAGCCAAAGGGTAATATCCTCTTTGGTATCCTCCGATACACTGATTGCGTTGTAATCAACAAAAAAGGATACTACAAAGGTTTTGATACCAAACCAAAGCCGTCCGAAAAAGCCTTTATCGGCAACGGCAGCATAATCTCCATTGGAAGTAATGTCGATATAATCTATCAACAGCGGCTGGCTTACCGCCCCCAATACCCAGGAGGACAGATTGCTAATGTTGATGCGGAAGGTATCCAAACGGGCAGGAAGGGTTTCAACATCTTCAATAAAGCTTTTCAGTTGTATCTGCACCTTTTCAATATTGGCATACCCGTCGCCCTTAATATCGGTCAGCGCAAGATATTCTGCCTTTATTTTATCAAGATGCTCATTTGCGGTCTTGATTTGCTGTAAAAGATCGGGCAGCATTTTTTCGATATTATAATCACGGTCTGCGTCCGGATAAGAGCCGGTGATCATAAACACCTGTTTATAAATATCGTTCAAATCGGCAACATAAAGATTCATCTTTTCCAACAGCTCACCGATTTGTCCCACTCCGTTTTCCAGCCGGAGCGTATGATCGCCTGCCTCTAATTCAAACCAATATTCACCGTCGCCGTTCCCCAACGTAAAATTCTGAAATCCGATTTGATAAGGAAATTCTATGTCATTTGCCTCAGCAAATGGAATTTTCCCGTCTATGTACAAGCGCCGGCTGCTGACCTGTCCCTCTGTATAATCCTGCTTGCCCCGAATGTTTATTTTGTAAAGTCCAGCTTTGTCAACATGAAAAATCCATTCAATATATTGCAGCGGACTGCTCCAGTTGGAGCCGCCGATCATATTCATCACTGTGGTATCCAAACTGACCGGAGAATTGAGCGCACTTTGAGAATCACAAACCGCATAAAGCGTTTTATCCGATTTAAAAGCAGCGTCCTCTCCTTCAATCTGGATGGTATCGGCATCTACCTTAGATAAGGTATAGCCGTCGGATACTTCTTTGTAAGACTGCAGTTTCTTTTTTTGTAAAAACTTGATAGATTTAATTGCCATCGGTTCGCTGACTGCTTCCAGCGTGATGGTATTCACACCTGCTTTTAATGCGACCGTCAGTGCTTTTCCTACATTATAGCTGGAGGAATAAAGCGTTATCGTTTCAAAACGGGGAGATTCAACCTGATTCGGACGAAGCTGATTGCCCTGCTTATCCAGTTTTATGTCGGCTGATTCATTCTGATAAACGCGGTGAAAAGAAACAGCGCTTAAATCAGAATACTGTATTTCATCGTTGATATATATATTTCGTTCAATGGGATTGTTTTTGCCTTCCAAAGGGCAATAGCTGATTTCGATGTTATAAAGACCTGCGTCGGCAACCGAAAATGCCCATGTTACCGATCCCTGGTCGCTTGTCAGCAGTACGTTGGATTCATTTTGCACTGTCCCAACAGAAAGATTCTTGTCGGTAGCAGCAGAATAAGCCGCTCCGTTTACCGTAATTTCTGCGTTAGGCGCAGAATCGCCGGCATGCTCTTGGCGGAATTCATAAAAACTTTTATCTGAAATATTACTGTTCAATGCAGAAACAGAAAAACCTGAAGCGAGCAATGTTGCCGCAAGGATCGCGCTTCCCAATTTTAAAATGATTTTTTTCATCATTACCTCCAAGTTTCCGCCCCAAGCTATTATTTCACAATATGCTCTCCGCAACGTTATGTCGCGGAGAGCATCCTGTCAATTCTCAGTTTACTAATGTTCCGTTATAAACTGATGTGATTTGTTTTTGAATCTTAGACGCATAAGTATCTACTGCCTGTTTTGCGGACTTTCCGCCCAAGATTGCCGGCCACAGCTCATTCTGCAAAATAGTCCCCACATTGTAGCTGGCGGCGTAGTTGAATACCGGGTTCTCTGCCTGATAATACAGCACTTTTTTGGCGTTGCTGTCAAGGCTGGTTTTTAATGCGGTATAAAGCTCATCTGTTTTGTCGGTTACTTTTCTCTGAACCTTGCGGCTGGTATCCCAGTAAGCTGCCAAATCCTGTACCGCAGCCACCAGTTCCTTCGGTGATTTTGCAGCGGTCGGAATCACAAACATTTCAGGCATGGTGCCTGTTGAAGTAGTATAAGACTTTGCAGCAGGACCTTTCGGCAAGTATACCCAACCGATATCCGAAGACGCAATGCCGTAATTAAGCAAAACCGCTCCATAACGTGCATGGTAATTAAACATTGCAACATGACCGGTTGTCATTGCGTTAAACGGACTGCTGGTGATCGCGCCGAGTTCCTTTCCGTCCGGAACGGTGTTATCAGCGTGCAGCTTTTTTACAAAGTCAATCGCATTAAGGGCATTTGCAGAGTTCAAGGAGAACTTCGGAGCACCCGAAGCGGTTGTCGTAAGCAAGGATGCATTATTGGTGCTGACAAAAGCAAGCCACGGATCTTCAGAGGTGTATGCCCAATCATCCGGCTTTCCGTCCCCATTAGTGTCATTGGTCAGCTGTTTGCAAACAGCACGGAAGGTGTCCCAATTCCATTTATCCTGATTCACATAGGTCCACGGATCTGTTACATTGTACTTTCTGAACAGAGCGCGGTTATACCAGATGCCATGTCCCATTTCATTCGGGCTGTATGGCATGCCGTACTGTTTGTTCTTAAATTTGCCCACTGTTTTGAAAATCCCTGTGTTCCAGCTGGGATCGTTGTCAAAATCATAATATTTACTCAGTTCAAGAACAGCACCCGAGTTTGCTGCGTTCGGATACACATCATATCCGCGCAAAGCAATCACATCATAGGTAGATGTTCCCGAAGCATGATCGTTGATTAAGGTCTGATATAATCCTTGATAGTCTGATTTTTGTACAAACTTAAATTTGCAGTTATACTTTTCCTCAGTTAGTTTGATGCTTTCATTGAAAATGTTGTTCTCAGAAGCTTTCGGCACTGCATTTTCCCATGCAATTGTGATTGTGCGCCCTTTCAAGTCATAAATCGGCTCTTTAAAAGTGCTGGAGCCGCCGTTGCTGTTGTTTTTGGAAGTCGTAGCAGTTCCGCCGTTGTTTTTGGATGCAGTGGAAGTGTTTCCGGTGCTGCCGGAATCGTCATTACTACTGTCCGCAGCAGACTCGCCGGCATCTGATGAGGTGTCATCGGTGCTTTCTGTACTGTCGGAATTACTGTCAACATCGGTACCGCTTACTGCACCTGAAGCAGTATCAGAGGAAGAAGGATTAACCTTGGGACTGCACCCGATACAAGTTGCCGTTATCAGTGCTGACAGAACAAACGCCGACATCCTCTTCCAAAATGAAATATTATTATTAATCATAGCGTGGTATTCCTTTCTTAAAGCTTCTGTGTGGTTTTATCGATGAATAACCAAAGCACAAAAGCAGGGTTTGAAAGAAATACTGTCGTATTCCTTTCAAACGTCGTGCTTTTTTAAGAGGAGATTATGCTTGAAGACTTTTTTGTCTGATTATTTGTTTTGCATTCTTTTTTTCTGAATCAGGATAACAGCCACTGACGCCGAGATCATGATTACAACCGCTGCTGCCGCTGCTGTTGTAACACCGGTTTCTGCGCTGTTGTCCTCGTCCGGAGTGCTGTTGTCACTGTCGCTGCTGTTGCTGTCGTCATCTGCAACAAGTCCTTCGATGATGCCTTCGGTCACGCCGCTGAGTACCAGCCCTAATTCGTCCATGCCAATGTCAATAGTAATGCCTTTTGTATTATGTGCAACAGTGATGTTCAGACCGTTCATTGCAGTAGCTTCTCCGGTGAGCGCTTCGAAAGTAACATATCCGTAATCCGCTCCGTCCGCCCCGACTGCAGTTAATTCAACGTAACCGGTGCTGACATTATTAAAGATAAATTGACCTTTGTCATTGGTTTTTGAAATAGAATTGCCGTTTAAAGTGACAGTTGCACCGGAAACCGGTTTGCCGGTTTGATCTTTCAAAACACCGGTCATTGTAAAGATGGTTGTCTGTCCTTCATATGGATTGTCATTATTATCGTCATCATCGCCGCCGTCATCAATTTTATCGTCTACATAATCGGGAGCGGTGTCTCCGGTATAGCTGACTAACCCGAAATCATCAAAATAAACTTTTCCTTCTCCCGGTACGCCGATGATCAGACCATACATTCCTAATGTTGTGATGTTGGAGAGTGCATCTTCGATGTCGCCTCTGACAAAGTTTTCATTCGTCAGCGGGATACGAACATATCCTTCAAATTCTGCCGGAATTTGAAGAGTCGGGCACTTGATGCTATTTAAATCAGGGACGATATGATGACTGTTTTCTACAACTTCAGCATCGCTCCATTTTCCGGTGGATTTGTCATAGAGCTTAATGCCGGTTGCGTCATAGTTGAGCATCAGTTTTTGCGTGCCGAGTTCAATATAGAACAACTGAAGCGGATTACAGCCTTCGGGACAAGTGTTGTTTACATAGAACTGGAGATATTTTGCCTGGCTCCAATCATTGTAATTTTCAATGTTGGTATTTAAATGCAGGTTTTGATGTCCGCCCGGGCTTCCGTCGGTAAAAGTTAACAAATAGGACTGGCTGCCGTTGTTTTTCTGATCGGTTGAAACAGCACCGGTGCCTCCGTTGTCTGCGGGAACCTGTACCAAGTCATCGGTTTCAAATCCGGTAAGCGGTTTATAAACTTCTCCCGGATTCAGCTTAACGGTATCGGTGGTTGTATATTCGTCATTACCGTCATCATTGCCTGAATCAACCGGTGTTCCCATAACCCAAGCAAGATTATCCATCGTTGCAGTGTAAGCCTTGTCGGGATCTGCGATGTGAGTATAAACATCCAAGCCGTTAATCAGATTGTCACCGAA